>Ga0307515_10011845_pt1 | contig 16493 bp, 11 predicted proteins | sample 17_EM_MG_FD_194513 | JGI IMG/M metagenome (GOLD analysis project Ga0307515, IMG submission 194513) | Populus trichocarpa ectomycorrhiza microbial communities from riparian zone in the Pacific Northwest, United States - 17_EM | ecosystem: Host-associated > Plants > Roots > Unclassified | place...
CCTATTGTTGTTAGCCGTTGGACAACGTCCGCGAGGGGTTTGACCTCGTCTCGCCCGAAAATGGCAAAGAGTGGAAGTGTAGAGGAGAGGATGGGCGTAAGAAGGGGAAGATAGGAAGTAAATGATGAGAGGTAGGCTTCGTATGATTTCTGGAGACCCTACATGTTAGCACATAGTCACTTGCTCACAAATCAATCGCTCGCTCGCCTTGCGCTCCCCAATCTTCCCGAAGCATGCACCAAGCGTACTCCACCGTCCCGGTAGTTGTGCCTCAAAGGTCTTCCATTCTCCCTCACTGTCTCGTTGAACCGTACCAGTAGTGTGTTGTTCTCGCTGTTGGAACTGCCAGAGCTGGAAAACCTCTTCAGCAAGCTTGACACTCCGCTCCAGAAACGGTACAGCATCCCCCACTCGGCCGGCCTGGTACAGCTTCGCGCCGGCGTTCCAAATCGCTCCGCTCAGCGCCCGGCGAGCGTGGAGGACTCGGGGAGTGCCGAAAGATGCGGGTGCCCGCAATGACGGAGCGGAAGAGAGGGAGATGGCGCGAGTAAAGACGTCGAACGTTTTCTTGAAAGTCTCAGAGTGCGAAGTGGAGAGCATGGATCGAGCAAGGGCGAATAGGGCGTCATACGATGATACTAGGATGTCGCTCGCATCTGTTGCAACAATTCCTTCGTTCTATCAATGAGGAGGGTCAGACACAAACGTGCAATAAATGAAGAACCGCAGACGGACCTTCAACAACCCTTCATATATATTCACAGCGCACTCTAACAAATCTTTCAGAAGAGTTGCGACCCGTCCTTCTGCAGAGGGGAGGAGTTTCCCTGCTGCTCGACGCAGGCGATCAGCCCCGCGCTGGAGCTGCTCCCGGTCCTCCTCTCCTGAAGTGAACAACCCTCCTGATGGCAGACCTCCGATATACCCCTCCAGCCGCTCTACCACTCGCGCATCCTGCGTTTTACATACCACTTCGTCGAGGTATGCCGCAGCAGCAGAGAGTGTCGCGGCAACTTGTAACGAGGTAAGCTGGTCCCGGTTTTCCTCACTTTGCCCCCTCCCGGCATTACTATCTCCCACCTTCGCCAGCAACGACGAGGACGGTGGAACCTCCCTGTCCGTCCTCGCCAGGTACTCCAAGCCCTCGGTATACCGCGCGCGACTGACAACGCCCATCCAAAACGTCTTCAATAGCGCCCACGCCTTGCCCTCGCCCTCGCTTTTGCCATCAATACTGGTGGTGTTCTGCACGCGGACGAAGAACTCGTGAACCCGCTGCGCGACGGCCCGCTCGTCCGCCTGCTCCTCCGACTTGTGGTACGCAGATGCGATGTTGGCGGCTTGCTTGATGCCCCAGCCGGGTTCGAGGTCCAATGCGTCCACAGATGCGCCGCGGAGGAGGGTGAGGAGGGCGTACGAGCGGAGGGCGAACCGGGTGCTTGGTCTATTGAGGGTTGCTGCTGTTGTTATTGAAGACGAAAGGGGAGATTGGGTGAGGGATTCGATTGTCTTGTATAGGCTTACACAGACGAGTTTGACTTGCACTTTCGCTGCCTTTGCAAAATGTGGGGCCCAGGAAAGGAACAGACCACAGTCAGGGTGTAATTCATGCAAAACTGGGATGATTCCGTCGGGTGAGAGGTGTAAAGCGCATTGGAGGGCATAGGAGAGGTGCGCGAGGAGAAGGCCGGTAAGGGTTGCGTCTAGAGGTGGAGCCGAATGAGGTAATGGGAGGCAAAGGACGTCCAGAGATGGGGATGAAGCTGAAAAGGACGTGTGGGAGTAGAGATTCAGTAGGGAAGAGTGGGTGTCGTGTAGGAGGTCCCAAGAGCTTCCATACTGTGGGTAGATCAGCTGTGATATGACACTAGATCTCTCGAGGAGATCGCTCACCAGCTGCACTTGTACCAACTTTCCGACGATATTCAACGCGGCTTTTTCGCCTTCGACCATCGCGGCTTTATCGTTTTCCTCTTTACTGATATTCCGGAAAGCGATAAGAGCGCTCTTGCAAACTGCTGCCAGGTTTCGAATATTCTCCACCGTATAGGCTCCACCGCCGGACTTCCACCCGGACTTCTGGACGTTTGCAAGGGAGCCCATGCTGGCATTGAGGACTTTCATGACGAGCTTCTTCCTCTCCTTACGCTCTTTGATTCTTTCAGGATCATCATCGTCCTCCATTCCGTCGTCCCAGGGCGCGCGATCCATTGCAGGCGGAAGAAGCAGCAGCTGAGTGTCCTTAACCACCTTTTCAGAGACACCTCGGAGGGATTGTTCAGCAAGGAGCTCAAGAAGCGACGATTGGGAAAGCGCAGGTGCTTCCAACTGTGCGGCTTTCTTCGTTGGTTTACGGAGCGGCCCCGAAATGGCATTCACAGCAATAGGCAGTGCGCTAGGTGGTCTGCTAGACGTTGTCGTTCGTGTCTTGCTCTGAATGGGGATACTCGTGGACGGTGCCTTTGGTGTTTTAGTGCTCGACGTCGTCGCCTTGGACTTTGTGGTTGTCGAGGATGACTTGGGAGGTTTACTCGACGCTGTTGGACGCGTCGCACGCGTCGCTGTGCGTGGAGGCATGAGGTGGAAGTGGTCAGCTTCACGTGTGTGTTTGTCCTTGTTTGGTTATGAGCGTTCCACCCACGCATTTTTCGCAGCTTCATTTGGGTGTGGGTGATACTTAATGATTCAAGAGAATTTGAATCAGATTTAATATGGAAGTTTGTCACGTGATTACAAAGGGAGGCAACCACCCCAAACGACCAAGGGCAATGAAATCCACCCCAAACCTGACTTAAACCCTACCTCGGAGCGTACGAGCTATTCGCCGAGAACTGTGCTGCGTTGCGGTTGGAAACGTGTTCTAATATCTTCTGTATTACTCCCTCTACAACCAGCACCACTCGCCACACCCACCATGGCTCATTCCTGTACGTGCGCATTCATTCATTTCATCGGCGTGCCAGCCGTGCAGCATATTTACTGAACCACCTGCTCGCAGCGGATTCTTCTTTAATACCATTTCTCTCTTACGCCCTTCATAGCATACGCACGACCCCGCCCAGGATTATTGCTTCCCCTGCCACCCGTAAGTCGCTTATGCCGTACCCCTCGACTCGACTCCTCGGAGCCATCTTCACTCTATAGTAACCGCTGCCAGAAGCCTTTCGTACATGATTGCGTTATTTCCGATTTTGTCTGACCCATTTTCCTTGGCAATACGCCCGGGCGATTGCCACCCACCCGACCACCGAAGAATGGTCGCGAGGAACTGTTCTGTAGGAACATAGACGGGTCCTTCTAGTTTCACCTACCACCACCCCCTATTCTCCTCCTCTCACTGCGCTCCCGCACCTGACCCAACCACTCCTCAGAACCACGCCGAGCCGCCGTTGCTCTTGTCATCCGCGTCGTCCCACCACCAGGCTACCCAATACCAACAACCCCCACCTACCCCTTGACACTCCCCGAATTTTTTGAGCAAGACTGGGTCAACACGCCTGGGGCCCGACCAGAACTCCTTTTCCTGCGTCGTGGTCGTGCGCAGAGCGGATGTGGGTCCCCACCGGGCTCACCGACCATGGATCGCAAACGCAAACGCCTCCCATCGGAGCAACACGTCGCGTTTCCAGGCGGGAGAATGGAAGAAGGTGATGAGGGAAGCTTGTATACTGGTCCGTGTCCTTTCATACTCTCCCACCTCGTCCTGTCCACTGACGGAGAATCTCACGTGTAGCGATGCGCCAAACCTGGGAGGAAATTGGTCTCGACCTCGCGGAGAAGCACTTCCTCTGCGTAGGCCAGCTCGACGACAGAGAAATTACCACTTCGTTGGGCAAGCGGCTCCTCATGGTCCTCTCTCCCTTCGTCTTCCTCCAGCTTGTGCCCGACGAGCAGCCTGTCGATCCTCCGCCAGAGACAACCCTGCACTGGACCCCGCTCGCGAACCTCGTCGCCCGCCGCCCAACCTGGAGCACTGTCACTGTCGACATCTCCTCGCGCTTAGCCCCCAAGCACCCGATCGTGCGCAACGCGATTCAGCTCCTGGTGGGTAGCATGAGGTTTGACGCGATCGTGCTCAACGCAGACGACACGCTACGGTTCGGGTGGAACAAGCGGCGGCGGATGGCTGGGATCGACTGGGGCTTCCTGGACGAGCCCGACGCGAACCGTCTCAAGGGACCCACGCACACGCAGAACGACGAGGAGGAACTGCGTCTGTGGGGGCTTACGCTCGGCATGACGCTTGATCTGGTCGCCCACATGAAGATGCCCTTCCCGCTCCAGCCGTCCGCCCTACCCAGCCCCGACGGCTTCATTGGTGCAGAGATGATCCTCGCGCCTAGTATGACGTGAGTACTCACTTGTTATTACACCTTCTTTCTGGGTCGGAGCTGACCATGATGTTCGTCTTAGGTCCGTCTTCCCCCGGTTCTCCTACCCCGATGTCAACTTCTGGATCTGGGTCTTTGGAAAGCGATACAGGGAGGTCATTCGAGGGTGGGAGGCGAGTGCGAGAGCCACAGGCGGTCACACAGATCGGAGGTTTGTCCCCTGTCCCTGCTTCCATCACACGCAACAGCATTCGTTACTGACGCGCACCGTGAAGGATTAACTGGTCCGGCTCCGCCTTGCAAGCATTCTATGCCGCTGTACGTAAGGCGCTCATCGTCGTCGTCGTACTACGTGCTCTGGGTATTCTGGCGTTCCTTGGTTTGAGCGGGTGGTTGGTGTGGCGATAAAAGCTTTCGGCGGCATAGACATTCTGAGCTTTGCATTGTTGTTGATTAGAGGCGATCCATTCCTCGTTTTCTAGATATTGACCCGCGGGATTCATGTGCGCGGATACTAGTGTATTGACGCTGTGTTATATAAGAGCCGAGATCAATACCATGTTCATTGTGGGTTGTGTTGTGAAGAATGACCGTTTATGGCAATGCACAAATATGGGTATGAGGCAATGCACCGCTATGCTCCAACATCGTGGAGATCCGAAGTATCTATGAACATCGCCCAGCAAGCGCGCTCGAGCGAGGCAGTCGTCGCATAGTTATCGCGGTTCGTTGAGAAGCCTTTCGATATATGCATAACTAGGCCGAGGCCATTCTGTATATCCATCAGAGCGCTGTGTTCAACACGTACGATCGACAGACATGAGCTGGATGGATTCCCACTCCGATGAGCGCGAGCCGGAGTCAATATAATTACGCCTAGCTAGATAGCAAATGTACGTATTGTATAGGTACCTTTTTAGTCCATTCCGCAGTGTGCGCCACGATGTGCGATATATTCAACCCCTGAGTTGTCACAACAATTGGAAATCTCGGCTACCCTGTACGTTAGGACAGTTGTGGGAGAACCTGGAGGCGTTGAATTCTTAGAGAGCGGAGACAAGGGAGCCCCTGCGCAAGTCCAAAACCGAAATCGGGAATGTTCGAAACAGATACCGACACCACAAACGTAAACGAAAGTCTCAGGACGTGCAATCATATATCAGGATATAATATATAGTCCTGGTCGTTGTTTGTGTTCTACATGTCGCTAGAAAATGTGTCAGACGGGCACTCCCGAGGTCGAACCTTCTGCTTGTGGTCCGCCTGTTCCCGTCTTCAGAAGACAGGAGACGAGCAGATCAGGTGGCCCATGTAGGATGGTAGGTGCTCATCTCATGCCGGCTCTCACACAACTATTGTGACCAAACTGTTGGAGCTAAACAGTGCCAGGCTCAGTGCGTGAACAGCAAACTGTAGATGTATTATGTACCTGAACAGTGTTCTACGGTACTTGGTCAGAAATGTACGTACATAGTCACAGCAATACGGATAATGGACTTACGTTACACTGCCGGCCATTAGATTGCTCAGCAATGAGAGACGCGACGCCGGACTCTCCGCCATTGGCAGGATGCTCATGGGGCCTTATCATACACAAGATTCCCTCCTCGCTTCCCACCCCGAATCGCGGAAGCTATCCATCTCCTCTGTTGCGCCGGAGTACTGTGTGAATACCATGGTGCAGATGCCCCAATGCCGCGCCGATGTTCCATTCTGACCCCACGGTACCGCCTTTTTCCGTCTCCCGTGCAACACGTGCCGGGTTTAACCTCCTATTACGTACCCGACCATCAGCTGTGGATGGGGTGGACAATACTGGGAATATTTGTGGATGGGTTCGAAGCACTCTCAGTTGAATGGCGAATATCTTTCGTAGATGGCTTCTTCACCTTGTCTCGCCGATCGCTGCTAAATTAAACCACTGCCACGGGGAGGCGTACATGGAGTCAATTACCACACCAGAGAGTGAGCCTGAGAAGATTCTTACATGGGAATGTGTCCACCAAGAGGAACGATATCGAACATTGACAGATCCGATTTTCAGCGGGTTGGTGCGTCCGGGCGTCATTTACTCCTCTAAATTCTGCTTCGTGGGATATGATGTGATAGAGGTGGTTTGCATTCAGGCGTTGTTCTGCCTCGCCCCCTTAATTTCTTCGTCTATCGTCGATCCTTCAAGTTAATTGTACCTAACCCGAACAAATAGTCCGAGCGTGATGCCGGGCACAATGGGCGGCCAGAAAATCCCTGAAATTTGGATGCCACGCAATAAGGATGGCTCTACGCGATCGCGGGTTTCCAGGAAGTGTGGATGGTTCCCTCAGTCCCGGGCCTGGTGTGAAGGGTGGTTCCGCATTCGACGGGTCTTTGACTTGAGGCTATTGACTCAACAACCCGCTGCGTCGCGTATCACCCTACCCCATCCTGTCAAATATATCAACGGTCTTGTCAAATATGTCAATGTGTGGTGCCAATGCGTCATTAGCCTCGAGTACGAGTATATAAACAAGTCGAAAGGCAATATCTCAGGTCACTGCGCTCAGCTCCTCATCTCTCAGAGAAACAAGCTCTCCACTCCTAGCACTTTACCACAGCTCTTCACCGAACACAACCTCTTCTCCAATGGATTTCTTCTTCAACCTCTTCGGCCCTGCTCGTACCGAGCTTGACTTAGAAGTCGAGCAAGTTCCAGTCGATTTTGAGGGTGGAAGTGGCTCTGGAAGTGGCTGCGTCGTGGCCTAAGAGGTGAGTCTCCTCCCAAATCAACTGAGCCTCGATTAGCATAATACTCACTTGACCTGGCAACCAGTCGACTTCCCCGCTGGCAAATTCCTTCGTAGTCGCATTCGCATAGACGGTGGAACGCGCCAGCAGGTCGTTCTAGACAAGCTTTCTAAACACACCCCATGACAACCTCTGCACTGTTTTCGGCCCTCAAATATTCACCTTTCGACCTATCAACTTTCCGCTTTTCCTGTTCGCCCTTTGAACCGATCTCTGATATGATTGCCGGTCGATATTTGGGACACTCCCCCATCGATCGCAATATTGTAATATGAGATATATTTATTTATTTTGTTGTGAAAGGGAGGGAATGCGTCCAGCACCATAACGCCTGAACGCCGTGTAGTAATATGATATATCCCTGTTCGGTTATAGTACACACGTCTCGTCTACTGTGTATAAGGTACCCGGATCGCGCTAGGCCAGCCGGCCCTCAGCCGATCTTGGTACGTCTCTGCCTGACACCCTGCTTGATACCCTGCTTGATACCCTGCTTGATACCCTGCTTGATACCCTGCCCGACACCCCTCTCGAACTCAGATAGCCCGGTACGTGACGTGTCCCAGAACCCCGAACATGGCAATTCACGAGTCGCTCCTTTTAAGCCCTGCAGCATTGGTGCCACCCTCACAGTGCAACCCGATACTCATTCCCTGCTTAATAAAACCCATTAATTCTCCGCAGACTTCTGTTTCTGTTATGGAATCGTATTAGTGGAAGGTTATGACTTGACGCATGCACGCGTCAGCGGAGGGACAGATCTACAGTGTTAGTATTTAATAACTATTGCCCTTTGATAAGACAATATGTTGGTTACCGTTTTCTGCTCGTATCCGACTTGCTTTGTTTATCGCGGTGGTGCACAAAGTAATCGAAACCTATGTAATACCCAAAGGTCTGTGACTGCGGAAGCACAGCTAAACGACTCATCTGGGATGATTTACGTGGTTGTGGCTGTGTAGACACATAACCTGCTGCGGAGTGCGCGCCTACAAGGGAGTTCCCGATCCCTGAGCGGACTTTTGGAATATGATCTTTTACTTCCACACAAACCATTTATCCATAGCGCCTTAAGAGCCCACTAGCAATCCTATCTAATAAGTGATACGGAGTGCAAGGCCATATACAGTACATTATGGAAGGGGATGAAAATATCTATGAACTGATGGCACTACAGACGTCCCAAGTGGAGTTTCCGTTTTGAGAGGGACTTTGTCTTCAATATAAAGCACCTAGATTGTACATAGGTTCCTTTCTGGTCTATCCTGCAGATTGCGCCGCGATATGCAATATATACGACCCCTGAGTTGTCACAACAATTGGAAATCTGGGATGCCCCGTAAGTTAGTTGTGGGTGAACCTAGAGGCGTTGAATTCTTAGAGAGCGGAGCGGAGACAAGGGAGCCCCCGGCCCGCGCAGTCCAAAACCAAAAACGGGAATGTTCGAAACAGATACCCACACCACAAACGAAGGTCTAGGACGTGCGATCATATGTCAAGGTATAATATATAGTCCTGGTCGTCGTTTCTGTCCTACAAGTCGCGTTCTGACTATAGTATAGAATATGTCAAACGAGCACGCCCGAGGTCGGGCCTTCTGCTTGTGGTCCGCTTGTCTTCGTCTTCAGACAGGAGACAAGCATATCAGGTGGTCCATGTAGAATGGTAGGTGCTCATATCATGCCAGCTCTCACACAGCTATTGTGATCGACCAAACTGTTGGAGCTAAATAGTGTTAGACTCAGTGCGTGAACAGCAAACTGTAGATGTATTATATACCTGCATAGTGTTCTACGAGAAATGTACATAGTCACAGCAATACGGATACACACTCAGTCACTACCATTAAATTGCCCAGCCACGAGAGACGCCGGACTCTCCACCATTGGCAGGATGCTCGTGGGGCCTCATCATATACAAGATTCCCTCCTCGCTTCCCACCCCGAATCGCGGAAGCTATCCACCTCCTCTGTTGCGCCGGAGTACTGTGTGAAGACCATGGTGCAGACGCGCCGATGTTCCATTCTGATCCCACGGTACCGCCTTTTTCCATCTCCCGTGCAACACGTGCCGGGTTTAACCTCCTATTACCCGACCATCGGCTGTGACGTGGATGGGGTGGACAATACTGGGAATATTTGTGGATGGGGTTCGAAGCACTCTCAGTTGAATGGCGACGATCTTTCGATCGTAGATGGCTTCTTCACCTTGTCTCGCCGATCGCTGCTAAATTACACCACTGCCACTGGGAGACATGGAGTCAATTACCACACCAGAGAGTGAGCCTGAGAAGATTCTCACATGGGAATGTGTCCACCAAGAGGAACGAGATCGAGCATTGACAGATCCGATTTTCAGCGGGTTGGTGCGTCCGGGCGTCATTTACTCCTCTAAATTGTGCTTCGTGGGATGTATGTGATAGAGGTGGTTTGCATTCAGGCGTTGTTCTGCCTCACCCCCTTAATTTCTTCGTCTATCGTCGATCCTTCAGCAAGTTAATTGTACCTAACCCGAACAAATAGTCCGGGCGCGATGTCGGGCACAATGGGCGGCCAGAAAATCCCTAAAATTTGGATGTCACGCAATAAGGATGACTCTACTCGATCGCGGGTTTCCAGGAATTGTGGAAAGTTCCCTCAGTCCCGGGCCTGGTGTGAAGGGTGGTTCCGCATTCGACACGTCTTTGACTTGAGGCTATTGACTCAACAACCCGCTGCATCGCGCATCACCCTACCCCGTCCTGTCAAATATATCAACGGTCCTATCCAATGTGTCAATGTGTGGTGTCAATGCGTCATTAGCCTCGAGTATATGAACAAGTCGAAAGGCAACATCTCAGGTCACTGCGCTCCTCATCTCTCGAAAAAACCAGCTCTCCACTCCTAGCTCTTTACCACAGTTTTTCACCGAACACAACCTCTTCTCCAATGGATTTCTTCTTCAACCTCTTCGGCCCTGCTCGTACCGAGCTTGACTCAGAAGTCGAGCGAGTTCCAGTCGATTTCGAGGGTGGAGATGGCTCTGGTAGTGGCTGCGTCGTGGCCTAAGAGGTGAGTCTCCTCCCAAATTAACTGCGCTTCGATTAGCATAATACTCACTTGACCTGACAACCAATCGACTTTCCCGCTCGCAAATTCGTCCGTAATCGCATATGCATAGACGGTGGAACGCGCCAGCAGGTCGTTTTGAACAAACCACCTAAATACCCCACATGACAACCTCCGCTCTATTTTCGGCCTTCAAATATCCACCTTTCGACCTCTCCACTTTCTGCTCTCCCTGTTCGCCCCTTGAACCGATCTCTGAGATGATTGCCGGTCGATATTTGGAACACTACCGTATCGATCGCAATATTGTAATATGATATATGTTTATTTTGTTGTGAAAGGGAGGGAATGCGTCAAGCACCATAACACTTAAGCGCTGTGTAGTAATATGATATATCCCTATTCAGTTATAGTACACACATGTTGCCTATCAGTATAAAATACCCGGATCGCGCTAGGCCAGTTCTCAGCCGATCTTGGTCTCTGCCTGACATCCTGCTTGATACCCTGCCCTATACCCCTCCTGAACTCAGATAGCCCGGTACGCGACATGTCCCGGCCTATCCAGAACCCCGAATATGACAATCTACGCATCGCTCCTTTAAAGCGCTGTAGCATTGGTGTTACCATCACAGTGCAACATGATACGCATTCCCTGCTTACCAAAACCCATTAATTCTCCGCGGCCCTCTGTTTCTGTTATGGGACGGGTATCAGTGGAAGGTTATGACTTAACGCACACACGCGTCAGCGGAGGGACAGCTTTACGTTGTTAGTATTTAATAACTATTGTCCTTTAATGACTTTTGGAATATTATCTTTTACTACCACACAAACCATTTATCCATAGCGCCTTAAGAGCCCACTAGCAATCCTATCTAATAAGAGATACGGAGTGCAAGGCCATATACAGTACATTATGGAAGGCGATGAAAATATATATGAACTGATGGCACTACAGACGTCCCAAGTGGAGTTCCCGTTTTTAGAGGGGCTTTATCTTCAATATAGAGCACCTAGGTTGTGCATAGGTACCTTTCTGGTCTACCCCGCTGTGTGCGCCGCGATATGCAATATATTGAACACCTGAGTTGTCACAACAATTGGAAATCTGGGCTACCCTGTAAGTTAGTTGTGGGTGAACCTAAAGCCGTTGGAGTCTTGGAGAACGGAGCAGAGACAAGGGAGCCCCCCGCGCAAGTCCAAAACCAAGATCTGGAATGGTCGAAATGGATACCGACACCACAAACGAAAATCCCAGGACATACGATCATATAACAGAATATACTATATGGTCCTTGTCGTTGCTTGTGTTCTACATGTCGCGTTCTGACTATAGTATAGAAAATATGTCAGACAAGCACCTCCGAGGTCGAACCTCCTGCTTGTGGTCCGCTCATCCTCCCCTTCAGAAGACAGGAGACGAGCAGATCAGGTGGGCCATGTAGAATGGTAGGTGCTCATATCATGCCGGCTCTCACACAGCTGTTGTGATCGACCAAACTGTTGGAGCTAAACAGCGTTAGACTCAGTTCGTGAACATCAAACTGTATATGTAAATGTATTATATACCTGAACAGTGTTCTACGGTACTTGGTCAGAAATGTACATAATCACAGCAATACGGAGAATGGACTTACGGACTCAGCTACTGCCATTAAATTGCCCAGCCATGAGAGACGCCGGACTCTCCGCCATTGGCAGGATGCTCGTGGCTCCTCGTCATACACAGGATTCCCTCCTTCTCGCTTCCCACCCCGAATCGCGGAAGCTATCCATCTCCTCTGTTGCGTACGTTGGAGTACTGTATGAAGACCACGGTGTTCCATTGCGACCCACAGTACCGCCTTTTTCCGTCTCCCGTGCAACACGTACCGGGTTTAATATATATATTTAACCTCCTAGTACCCGACCATCAGCGGTGGATGGCGTGGACAATACTAGGAATATTTGTGGATGGGTTCGAAGCACTCTCAGTCGAATGGCGAAGATCCTTCGCAGATGGCTCCTTCACCTTGTCTCGCCGATCGCTGCTAAATTACACCACTGCCACGGGGAGACATGGAGTCAATCACCACACCAGAGAGTGAGCCTGAGAAGATTCTTACATGGGAGTGTGTCCACCAAGAGGAAATAGATCGAGCATTGACAGATCCGATTTTCAGCGGGTTGGTGCGTCCGGGCGCCATTTACTCCTCTAAATTCTGCTTCGTGGGATATGGATGTGATAGAGGTGGTTTGCATTCAGGTGTTGTTCTGCCTCGCCCCCTTAATTTCTTCGTCTATCGTCGATCCTTCAAGTTAATTGTAGGTACCTAACCCGAACAAATAGTCCGAGCGTGATGCCGGGCACAATGGGCGACCAGAAAATCCCTGAAATTTGGATGTAACGCAATAAGGATGACTCTACGCTACTCGATCGCGGGTTTCCAGGAATTGTGGAATGTCCCTTCAGTCCCGGGCCTGGTGTGAAGGGTGGTTCCGCATTCGGCAGTCTTGAGGCTATTGAATCAACAACCCGCTGCGTCGCGTATCACCCACCCCCGTCCTGTCAAATATATCAACGGTCCTGTCAAATGCGTCATTAGCCCCGAGTATATGAGCAAGTCGAAAGGAAACATCTCAGGGTCACTGCGCTCCTCATCGCTCAGGAAAACCAGCTCTCTACTCCTAGTGCTTTACCACAGTTTTTCACCGAACACAACCTCTTCTCCAATGGATTTCTTCTTCAACCTCTTCGGCCCTGCTCGTACCGAGCTTGACTCGAAAATCGAGCAAGTTCCAGTCGATTTCGAGGATGGAAGTGGCTCTGGTAGTGGCTGCGTCGTGGCCTAGCCTAAGAGGTGAGTCTCCCAAATTAACTGCGCTTCGATTAGCATAACACTCACCTGGCCTGGTTACCAGTCGACCTTCCCGCTTGCAAATTCGTTCGTAATCGCATATGCATAGACGGTGGAACGCGCCAGCAGGTCATTTGAACAAACCACCTAAACACCCCACATGACAACCTCCGCTCTATTTTCGGCCCTCAAATATTCATCTTTCTATTAACTTTCCGCTTTTCCTGTTCGTCCTTTGAATCGATCTCTGAGATGATTACCGGTCGATATTTGGGACACGTACTGCGGCATTGATCGCAATACTGTAATATGGTATTTATTTATGTTGTTGTGAAAGGGAGGGAATGCATCAAGCACCATAACGTCTAAGCACCGTGTAGTACACACGTGTCGTCTATTGTGTATAAAGTACCCGGATCGCGCTAGGCCAACCGGCCCTCAGCCGATCTTGGTCTCTGCCTGGCATCCTGCTTGATACCTGCTTGATACCCTGCCCGACACCCCTCTCGAACTCAGATAGCCCGACACGCGACGTGTCCTGGCCGAGCCAGAACCCCGAGCAAGATCATCTACGCATCGCTCCTTTTAAGCCCTGCAGCATTGGCATTACCCTTACAGCGCAACCCGATACTCATTCACTGCTTACTAAAACTCATTAACTCTCCGCAGCCCTCTGCTTCTGTTATGGAATGGGTATTAGTGGAAGGTTATGACTTGACGCACGCACGCGTCAGCGGAGGGACAGACTTACGGTGTTAGTATTTAATAACTATCGTCCTTTGATATTAGGACAATATGTTGGTTACCCTTATCTACTTGTATCGAGTTCGATCCCGACTTGCTTTGTTTATCGCGGTGGTGCACAAAAGTAATCGAGAGACCCGAGAAACCTATGTAATACCCAAAGGTCTGCGACTGGGGAAGCGCAGCTAAACGAATCGTCTGGGAAGGTTTACGTGGTTGTAGCTGTGTAGACACGTAACCTGCTGCGGAGTGCGCACCTATATAAAGGGGCTCCCTGAGCGGACTTTTGGAATATCATTTTTTACTACCACACAAACCATTTATCTATATCGCCTTAAGAGCCCACTAGCAATCCTATCTAATAAGAGATACGGAGTGCAAGGCCATATACAGGACATTATGGAATTAAAGGGATGAAAATATACAAGATCTGATGGCACCACAGACGTCCCAAGTGGAGTTTTCGTTTTCAGAGGAGCTTTATCTTCAACATAAAGCACCTAAATTGCTGGATCTCCTCCGTGCACCCCATTTTAAATCTCTTCGCATAGATGGGTTCACTCCTTCTGATCTGAGACACATCAGCAACGCCACGCTTTTGAGTATCCACCTAAATATCAACGACTATCGACCTGATTCACAGGGGGCCGGGGTATACCTTCCTTGAGCTGATAAATTGCGGCTTGATCTAGAAGTCCTTCATCTTTTTCATCTCAATGTCCACCCATCCCTAATTCAATCCATTACCATATATACTGATTGGCAGGAGACCTTATTTCCACCAAACTGGGTGGAGAATTATATTTCAGATATGTTAGGCACTGTCACTGATCTGAAGGTGACTCCGCGGCTACAAACTGGTTTTGGACCTCAATTACTCCGTCTATCACAAACAATATCATCCTTCCTGAAGCCTTTTGTGTACTTACAGCGTTTGACACTAAACTGGGAACCGATTGGACAATGAACATGCATTAATCAGCTTGCGCAACATCTTGCAGATCCAGATTTCCTTCCAGAACTTGAAACCCTCTTGACCTCTGAGTGCTCTTCCTGGTCCAAGTTTTTTCATTCATTACATCCAGGAGAAACATGCAAATCGGACATTTAACAGGTCGATTTCGAACTGGATTGAAGCAAATCACTATCAGAGCCCCATCCATAGTGCACTACTTGAGCATCTGAGAGAATCGCTTGCAGGAAAATAGACTGGCCTTTCTAGCATACCACCTTGCCGTGGAGGTTGCAAGAAGTGGGCAGTGCTTCCCTATATATATGAAGACCGCATATCCGGCACAAATGGGACCTTGTGCTGCTATGTCTGCCACAAAGCAGGTTTGGAGTTAGGATGCAGGATTAATCCCCCACACCAGATGTGGGAAAAAGCAATTTGTTCCAGACACCCACATCTCAAGGATCGGGAATCGAATACAGTCTTTGCTCCATGGTGCATTTTCACTACCTCACTATGTATCTCCCACCCCTTGAATATACTCCCAGCAGCTATATAGTGCATTTCCATTTCTCTATTGAGTAGATAGAATAATACTGGCACCACGTACTCCTGCGGGTAGCCACTAGGCAAGAGTAGTGTGGCACACACCTCTAGCACCACACACATGCCGCTGGCCACTGTCAAGCTAGGCCAGCCGTTTGAGAAATCGCTAATTATATCAGTAACCAATATACTGAGCCTATCTTCTTCTACTATGTGGGTCTCTCAGTCGTGTGAAGAATGCACAATGTTGCCAAAGATTCCCTTAAACGCGAAAGAACGCGGGTAATGACGCGTTAGTCAAATAAAAGTGGCTTCGCATGCTATGAATACCCCATAACACAGTATGATTGGAGTTTAGAGTACATAACGCGTCATGTTAATGGGACCGTTCCACTACTTTCGGAGAGTTGACATTTGGGGTTCGATACGCACCAGGAAGGGGACTCCTACATGCAAAGGAGGCATAAAGAGCCGGTTTGTAGACGGAAATCGACGCAGTGGTTGTCCGTGTAATGGTAGGGGACTGTTGGCATGGTGCGCGGCAAGGAAGACATCGGTTTGGTTGATCTAAGCAATGCGCGGGGAAGAGAAACCAAATACAGAGAAGCGATTGAATTACACGTAAGATCAGTGGTCTCCCCTCAGCGGCCAGGGCCAGCAAGTCATTTCGATTACATTAAATACCCGTTCATCCTCAAATTACACGCTCAAGTGATTATGAAATGCTCGCATTCGAGAAGAGGTCCAATATTGTACCACCACAATGCTCAATTTCAGTCATTACTAGCGGCGAGCTATTCAGGACCGATAGCGGATTGCTCCACGAGAGGATCGAGCCTCTAAACGTCCAAATCGAATACGTTACTGTAACCAAATGATATAAACTAAGTACATTTTCGCCCGCTGCTCTTCATCTCGCTTGAATGCGTTCAGCCCAAACACTTTCCCAACTTAGACCCGACACTCTGAATCTCGCTTGCTCGCCATGGCCAACGCCGTCGTTCTTGGAGCTTCTGGAGGTATTGGCCAGCCCCTATCGCTTCTCCTCAAGTCGAATCCCCTCGTCAAAAAGGTCTCCATCGCTTCCAAGGTCGCATCGATCGAGACTGAGGAAATACTTGCAGCTCTCGCTTTACGATATCGTGAACACTCCTGGCGTGGCAGCAGACCTCAGTCACATCTCCTCTCCGGCCCAGGTCGTTGGCTACCTCCCACCCCAAGATGGGCTCAAAAAGGCCCTCACTGGGGC
>Ga0307515_10011846_pt1 | contig 16493 bp, 19 predicted proteins | sample 17_EM_MG_FD_194513 | JGI IMG/M metagenome (GOLD analysis project Ga0307515, IMG submission 194513) | Populus trichocarpa ectomycorrhiza microbial communities from riparian zone in the Pacific Northwest, United States - 17_EM | ecosystem: Host-associated > Plants > Roots > Unclassified | place...
TCGCTAGCGATCCCAGAGAGATCGCGAGTCGTCTATATAAGGTTGCGGTTACCCGGCCCTGGACACGTCTGGTGCCATTGCCGAGAACCTAATCATGACTGCCATTACAACATTGTTCAATTTATATTGTGACAAATCTATTTGGACTTTCACTGTCATACTGTATTTGCTTATGAGCCCGGACAAACAATCCTGAATTAGAAGCTGATTGTCCTCATCTTCATCATAACCTTTTTGACATTCCTTTGACTCTGCTCAAATATCCAGATACAGAAGTTCCCGAAGAACTACCATCACCACAACCACAAATGCCTAGTCTCACCACACCAAACGATTTCGTTGAAGGAAGCTCATCCTACACATTGAAGAAACCTGAATTGATTTCCTCAACGCAGGTCGGTAAGGAAACCCCTGTAAACATGAAGCTCAATAGTCCCGGCAAACTTACCATACAGCAACACTTTCGAATATGGAGCGCCTCAATCCCAACAATTCTCAAGGTCATTAAGGCTTACAAAGTGGTGGTGGATGGTATGTCTCCAGCTGTGGATGCTGATAATGCAGAGATTGATACTTATGAACACCTCTGCCATACCGCATTGACCATTGTCATACAGGTGGTCTCATAAGACGTTTTGGACAACATTATTGAGCTTCAGAACCCTGACCTGATGTAGACTGGGGGTCGCACTGAATATTCTATTGATTTGGGTTTTTCAATGATTTCTCAGATATTGGCCCTAGTTTCCCTTCCCACGCAATACTCTTGTACTGATTTATCAGGGTTTGTATCCAAAATTGAGTCCCAGTGTCTCCACCTTATGGAACTGTGGAAGGCCTCATCCGATTCATAAAGAACAAAGTGTGCCGCGATCCTAAACGAGGCTCAAGCTAAACACTATTTTTCACCTGGTTTTCAGGGTAAACACTATAAAAATATCGTTGACAATCTAATGACAAAAGACATTTTGTCATATGCTGATGTGAAGCAACAACTGATGTATAGTGACACTCCTGAATCTGATGATGATTCTGCCCCGTTTGTTTCTAAACCTTCAGGTAATAAGAAAAAGGGGAAGAAACCTGTCAAGTCAGGCAATGACAACTGCTCCGCCTCCTCCTCAACATCCAAAGTTTGCCCTTGTGCAAAAAGCATAAGCCTGGAAAGTCCGAAGGACATACCTAGAATGAAAGTTTTTGGTTACACAAGGTGAACAAGGACAAGAAGGAATTACAACAGGAAAATACCAAATAGGAAGCAAATGTTACCATCGAAGAAAACGTAAAAACCAAATCCTTTGAATTTGACACCACCTGTATCTCACACATGACCCCATATGCAGGATGTCACTTCAACTATACAAAGTATTCCAGGTTTGTAAAATCTGGCTAACAAGCATGTATGCAGATAGTCTGCAAGGGAGATGTGGTAATGGAGTGTGTCTTGAGAGATGGATCGGTTTCTTCTTTTCGCATACTTGATGTTTTTCATGTTTCTAGGTTGGGTTATCCTTTTATTTCTTGGAGTGAGTTAAAGACAAAGTTGTGTACCGAGTTTGGAGAAGGGGAATATATTGCTATTAACAAAGAAACAAAAGTTATATTTGAAGCTGTTTTTGATGGAAATTTGTGTAAAATTCCTGAGATTTCCCACCTGGCCCATAATGTTTACAACTTTTGTCATCAGGCTCTTGGACTTCTAGCACCATGAACAATAGACACAGCGCTAAAGTCATTTTTCAATGCTGATATGCCAACGAAACACATGAATCAGGTCTGCACTTGATGCGTGAAACGCAAAATGACTAGTTATCCTCCAACATTGACATCAACGATCGACAGGATATAACTCGGCCTTGTTCATTCCGAGTTGAGTGGACCATTCCAGACTCAGTCATATGGTCACTCCCACTATTACATTGCACTAATTGATGACGGTTCAAGAGTTACATGGGTTCGATTTATGAATCAAAAATCTGGGACTACTACAATCAACAAAGAATTTGTCGCAGAAATGTAACTTCAACACCATACAACTCCCAAAGCATTTCGAACTGATAATGGTGGGGAGTATGTTACCAACGCCTTGAAAGGGTTCTTCAACTCTCAATGAATTATACCTGATATTTCCCCTCCATATTCCCTCAAGTCAAATGGAGTTGCTGTATGTCTTAATTGTACAATAGGTGAATCAGTGAGAGCTATGCTGCAAAGTGCATCGACCTATGATAAATGATTATGGGCTGAAGCTTTGTTAACTTCAGTATAGATAAAAAATCGTCAACCTCATTCGGCATTACAGGATCGAACACCTTGTCAGCCTTTCCATGGCAATAAGCGATCGATCCAGCATGTTCAACCTTTCTGCAGAGTATGTTATATGCATGTCCTAGGTCGGAAATGAAAAGAGAGAAAGAATGTATCTCTGAGGGTTCAAATGGCTATTGTTACTGCACACACAAATACCGACCACCGTTATTGCGTGTTCTTACCTGATACCAAGAAGAGCACAGTATCAGCAGAGAATTTCATCCCCTCCCCTAAGACAGAAGGGGCACCACCCTTGACATACCATTGCATTGAGCAATTACCCACTCCTCTCCAAACATCCCAAGAAACATCTATTGATTGTACCTATACTGATAAGGGTAACTCATTGGATAGTTTGTGGAGACAATAGATGGCTGAGAATCCTCAGGAAGCCAATGATCAGTTCAATGATGGTCATCCGACTATTACTAAACTTATAATTGCAGAGTTCAGGGAAGGAAAAAATGACGGAAATTGATGGGCTCCCCACAGGGTTTACGATGACATCAAGATGGTTTATCGTGAAACCTTACCTTGTCAACTGGAACAAGATAAGCGCATCGAAGAATTTGACGAGTCAACTTGAATGATTGCTCCTGCTGAGCCCTTTCTATATTCCCAACAACATTGGGATCCTAACCAACGATCCCCACTTCCATCGGGTTCTGATGTTCCTCCATGAGCAATGACACCACCACCAATTCGATTTGGTCAGGTAGACACTTGTGTTGGAACAGTAGTCAATCTGCCGAAACGCTATGGCTTTGACATTGATCATCCAGAACTCAGTATGCATGATGTATCATCTTGACCTCCAACTCCACAACCTCAACCACTGGAACAACTTAACAGAAGTCAGTGGGCCAATTCACGTGTACTATTAGTAGATGAACCCAAGTCCTACTGACAGGCCAAAGTGTCACCACAATCGTCAGATTGGAAGAAGGCTATGGACGAAGAATTGAAGTCACTTATGGAAAATGATTTTTGGAATGTAATCCCAAAACCAACAGGAAGAAACATAGTCGCATACAGAGTGGTTTATAAAGCTAAAGGAAATGATGATAGAGAAATCAAACAATATAGTGCACGGTTAGTTGCCAAAGGATTTTCACAAATCTCAGGCCAGGATCATGATGAAATATTCGCCCCCATCGTTCATTATGATTCCCTGGGACTTCTACTAGCTATATCCGCATGCGAAGTATGTTGTCCTTGCCAATTGGACGTGGAAACCACATTCTTTTATGTGGGATACTGCAGAAAGAAGTATTCATGAATTTACTGGATGGCAGCGGGTTAGATGGAATGGTCGCAACGTTGAAGATATGTATCTATGAATTCAAAAACTCTCCGAGGGAATGGAACTACCAGTTAGTAGAATTCTTGGAACTTTTCACATGAGTTATCGCTGTTTGGGATCCCTGTGTTCTTGATCACGAATCAGGAGATGCCTTTTTGGCTATATATGTGGACAATACTGCCCTCTTAGGAGCAACTGGAGAGCTAAATGAGCATACCATTGATGTGTTAAAGACTGAGTTTGAAGTAAATGACATGGGTGCAGTGAATTCAACCATCCTGTCCATCTGGGACATACTCAAGATGGGACGGGAGGGTGTCATGCCGTAAGTCTGAGGGTACGACAGAAATGGTGCCGTCTTTTTCAGGCAGTACAGTAACAGATGGAAAGATCGGCCTGCGACAGAGAAGAGCCATCCCCGGTGAGCATCCACCCATATCCATCGATCTCAGTTTACGTAACATAACTTATATGTAAAACAGAATGATTACTCTGACTATGGTGCAAGATCTGTGAGCATCTTCTCTAAGCATACCATGGCAGACTCTGTCGCTCCAGAGATTGAGCCCTGCTGTACCCACGATGTCACGGGTAATGATAGACAGTAACCACCAGACGACGGTAGATGACGGTGGATATTCTATCCGGCTTGAGTAAGGACGGGACGGATGGCCTTGACACCTGCCCATCCGTCCAGCTCTCATGCCAGACGGCACTAATGTCTTCAGCCGTCAGACGGGACAGTTGAGCACAATGCATTGGTAAGCTCAATGGGCTTCTAGGAATCCAAATATACTATACCAACCATACAATCACTCTTTCCCAGACGACATTTATTGATAGGATTCTGAACCTGGGTTTGATTCAACATTGCATGTCTGTCTCAATGCCTATCGATTCAACCCATATGTTGAAGGCGATTTAAACTGATGATGAGTGTACCGACGGAACAGCATATCAACAAATAATCGGATCCTTGATGTATTTACTTACTGGGACGAGACCTGTTCCAGTGTATACAATGACTCACCTCTCTCAATTCAACTCATCTCCCTTGACATTGCATCTCACAGCAGCAAAACAAGTACAAATCTATCTTCAAAGAACCAAGGATAGACATCTTTTTTATCCTTCGAATAATCAACTCAAGATGACTGCTTATATGGATGGATCTTGCAGCAATTGTTTGGATACGAGACAAAGCATTTGTAGTTATATTTTTCAACTTGGGAACAATACTATCTCCTGGAGAAGTTGCAAAGAGTGGTCTGTTGCTACCTCTACCTGTGAGGCTGAGTATATGGCACTTGCTATGATGACAAAACATCATCTCTGGTTGAAGCTTGGAACTCAGGAGTTATTGAAAAAGGATATACCAACAGCTCTCTTTTGGGGTAGCAATGGCGCTATAGATGTGGCATATAACCCAACGCTTAACAACTGATTGAATCATATTGATGGGGCATACCACTTGACACATGAACAAATCGATCAAGGAACTGTTTCAGTTATGCATGTAGTTTTGGAAGAAAATTTGGCAGATATATGTACCAAGGGAATGATGAGATCTGTTAATGACCACATATGCTCAAAAATATTTGGATCAAAGTGAGAAAGGGTATTGAAAATATAGAAGAATCTACATTTCTCTTTACTAATCTTGTATCTTTTCATGTATTTCTCCTTACGATAAGATAGTACTTTGTGGTTAAGAGTAATGTGGTGTGCTATTAACATTGAATACTGTTGTTAAGTTTGTTATTAAGGTTGCCCAGCAAGTTCCGGTTAGAACTGATCTAGAAACTTCTGTTTGGTTTAATTAAGAACAGGGATTTATCAGCGCTTATCTTTAAAGACTTCACCTAGATTGTTCTGTTGAATGCTTTATGGTTCTTACGTATTGTTGTACAGTTGCAGAGTTTTCCTCTTCATGTGTAAGTTATTGATCCGCGACCATGGTCATGGACAATCAGTCAACTCTTTTTATATATATCGAAGGTGTTTCTATGGGTACAGAAAAGCTCTTTAGACTTGCTCCGTCATCAATAGGAATACTACAATCTTTCCTTCACCTCCTCACCTCAGTATATGCCTGGCTTTTGAACTCTTGTTAATATCATTATACTTGCATTACTATTCCTTCGCATTCTTCTATTTAGATTTTGACAAATCTATTCGGACTTTCGCTGTCATATTCTATTACACCCCCCACCCCGTCCCGCCGTAGATCCCGTCGAACAAACCCGACCTATTTGCTCACAAGAGGCCGCTTACTTTCCGTCACTTCAGAAGATGGAGGCTCTGGCGATGGGGCGGAGAGACTATGACAGCGGGGCAGGTGGCAGCGGTGGGGTAAACAATACCGGAGGTGTAGAAGATGCCGGAGGAGGCGTCGAGTAGATGGGACACGAAGTGGACGGAGGTGTAGAGGGTGGCGTTGAGTCAAGAGGGTGGAGGAGACACTACGGTAGTGTAGACAAAACACAGAGTTGACGGGGATGTAGATGACGGCGCGAACACACGAGGACGGGGGCATGGACGACGGCATGGACACACGAGGGCGAGGGAGACACGATGGTAGTGTAGTAAGTGTCAGCGGTGAGTAAACGTCAGAGGGTAGATGATGTCGGAGAGTGTAGACAACGGGGGAGGCGGACACCCGAGTGCGGGGTAGACGACGGCGTAGATATGACAAGGAGCACGTAACCGAAGGCGGAATACACAACGGCGAAGACGAAGAAATGGATAAAGGCGGAGAGACGCGCCGGAGGTCTCGAGATGGTGAAGCCCTACACTTTATAATAAACAAAAATTACCCCACGCTTATGTCAGGTCCGGGCGGATGCTAGTAACTTCAGTGTCCGCCCAGGCCTAACATTAGCAAGCATAGATAGAACTAGGGAGTTAGTTATAGGTCGCGCGGTGAGAAAACATGGCGAAATGGAGGAGTCTTGCAGTACGTGCTACGCGAGTACATCAGAAGGTCTTGTACGGAGTGGTATCGACGACGCGTAGGTGTAGGTGTAGCGTGCAGAAGTATTGACAGTGACGGAGATAGGGACGAAGGCAGAGTGGAAAAAGATCAGCGTGGAGACGGGGAAGATGGACGCGTGGAAGACTGAAGATTGACGCGAACAGCGGTCGAGGAGGACGAGAACAAGCGTAAATAGGTGAGGAAGCGTAGAAGAGCGGCGATAATGGGTTAAGAAACGTGGAAGAGGAGAACGACGTTGACGAGAGGTGCCAACGATCGAAATTAGAGAAGATATCGACTTCGACGTTGACGAGGGATGCAGTGGAGTCGGAAGAGTTGATGGTGCAATCGACGGAGGTAATCGAAGATAAGAGTAGAAAGACTTCATGCGTACCGTTCTGTAGAGTACTGCAATCACAGCAATTCCGAGACGTGTCTCAAGATTGTGCTCCATGTACGCACGCTGGCCCATTCCTGGAGACTCTTTGCGTCCACTTACCAATTCCGGAGGCCGCCGAAATTTGGTGCGACTTAGTAACACGATGATCGCACCAATTGTTTACTATGTTTACTAGTTGGCCGATAAAGGTGCCGGCAGACCTGGAGTTAACAATTGTAATACTTACAACTCCAATTACGGGATATTGATGTTACACTCGTGGGCGCAGGAAGGATACCGTACCTAGTCAGTATTCCGCCCGGTAGAGACTCTTCCTGCTAGGGTTGGAGTAACAGCACATTCGAATTAGAGTACATGCAGATACATAGATTCTCCAAACCCCAGCACCGAGTACAATGCAGTTTCCAAGCGTGTGGGAGCAAGCGTCTATTCAGGGGGTAATTTTTCACTCGACTCTACTACTCAGGATCGATTAGGATATCCGCGAGAGCTTCTACTCTCTTCCGTGGGTCGGAGTACCGCCGCACCAAAGTAAATGCAGGGTTGTAACAGCGCTAAACGCAATCGGGCTTGGTAAGCCTTAGAGCCCGCCTTGTGATACTATCAGTTCAGCGAACAGCCGAAATGAATCCGTAAGTACGTGCAGGGTGCAATATTATGCAGGAAGGAATGTGCGCAAAAACCCCTGCTCAGATCTACTCTCCGAAAATTTGATGTGGTTTGCGGTTGCCGCCCAGACTTTATGCGGTAGGGATCTAAGGAATGTTACACTCATACAAATTCAATCCCTACAACGAACTTTAGGCGTTCAAGGCCATTCCAGCCTGGGAGACGTACAACGATGCAACTTCCGGCTGGAGCATAGAGTTCAGTCAGAGAGACGCCATACGCAGTTTCAACTTCGGACAGGAAGATCAAGCGTGGGGTGGGAGACGACACTCACAGCTTCAATTTCCGGCCGGAGGATCGAGCGCAGCCATTTGGCGAATGTACCCGCCGAATTTTCAAGTTTCGGGGTACCTTGATAATGAGTAGATGATTGATAAGATTATATCTTGTCGATTGTCAACCAACTTCAAAGTGTAGCAACCAAACTTGATATGTCGCCAAAGGGGCTGGTGATGAAGTTTCTGTAGAAACCTTCATCTTCCGTCCGAGGATTGAGTTCAGCCAGGGAACCGCCGTCGACATCTTCAACTTCCGCGGGAGGATTGAGTTTAACATTTGAAGGGGCTATCTACATGATGAATGTTTAGCTTTGACATGAAGCCAAAGACTAAAAAACTGGCTATAATGTTCTGTTTTCGTTTTTCGCCAAGACAGTATAGGTGCGCATCTATCGATCTTCGCATTCTCACTTCTGAATGCACCATAAGCGCTCCCCAGTTGTTCAACTCTGATCATATCGGAAATGTGCTTATGATTGCTCTTAGGTTCGGACGCTAAGTGCACTGACTCCCCAACCTGGGTGCGACTGTCATCATTTCCCGCTTTAAGTCCAGCCCCACTTCCGCGTATTTCCGACAGCGCTGTGACTCTTTTCATAATGTTATTATAGCTGCTGTTGCATACTGGGAGTCGACACTTATGCAGCGGATCAGTAAGCATTGTAATCATTCGCTGGTACACCTTCTATCAACGGCTATTAGAATAGAGTCGTTTAAGTGCGAAAGCGAAGGAGCATCCCACTGGTCGACTGTATATAGCATTACTTTCTTTTACGCCGTAACCAGCCGATGTAAACTTTCCCTCCTACCCATCAACTTCTACATCCTCTGTATCGCTTTTTACATTCACTTGCCCGCTTCATCGAACGAGATCGGATATACCATTCACTACATAGCTATCCACTCGCTGCACAACACATTCATGGCTGAGCACCATTGTCTCGACATACTGCACCCCCCCTGCGGCTGTGCCGTCCCCCAACTACTGCCGCATAACCTCAGAACTTAGCCATGGAGGGGCTGTAGATGTTGAATCCTCGGCACCCGGTAGCAAAACTAACGAGTGACAATGGTGGCAAATAGTGGTGCCGGCATACCCGAAGGTGTGCGAATATCCTCAGTGTATATGCAGTGTCTGCTCCTTCTCTCCTCCCTCTGTACCATACTCTATGCACATGATTTTCCCCTTCCATATCGGAACATTAATGTTAAAAGTGGAGATATGGAAGCTTGATTGTACTATCTAAGAGGGCCATAAAGGCCATATAGATACTGTAGTCCAAGTATTAATTCGTACGTACTCATCAGTGTATAGCGATGGCTGAATACCATCAGCCCATATTAGTACCAGCCCAGTAAGCAGCCATACGCAGGCTGAGATCTATTTATGCAACAATTAAGGATATCATAATTCCGAGTGATGAACCAGGTATCGGCAGTTGTCTCCTGTGTAGCAACTCGCACACTATATCGGCTTTCTATGGTCATATAAACTCAAAAGTTCGACTGAACGCTTCCTGCGTTGTGGTCTTGAATGGTGAGCATACCGCAGTACTCTGAATTGGTGGTATTGTTTCCTTGCGATGGCAAATGCTGATCCTCCATGATCTATTCGAGCGCATATACCTAGAGCTGCGGAAAACTGAAACAGTGCAACTACAACGTTGTTTGTACCAGTTGGGACTTGCACTTGTCAGGGGCGGGGACCCGATAGGTATGGGGCCGAACATTTCGTAGTATTTCTAAGCGGCCATACGGGGGCGGCTTGACAGACGCCTGGCCCGTTTACGAGATTCATACATGCTGCTGGGCAAGATTAAGAATTGGCGGCTTTTTGTGCCGGGCCGGCAAATATAAGCTGCTACTCATAGAGTGGATATGCTACGGGCATTTGTACATTTCAGTTACATTTACAGTTACTGCTGGTATTCACAGCTATTCATAATTACTGGTGGCATATGTGATTCTTTGACAGGCATATATGAATACCGTGAGAATTCATACTGTAGATACCTCTGCCATTTGCAAATACCGCCGACATTTGCAATTACTGGAGATATTCATAAATACCGCCGGCATCCATAAGCATTTACAATTACCACAGGCATTTGTAGGTAAAATCAGGCCGCTGGCGGCATTTTAGCGGACCCGCCAAATTCAGCCCGTTTGTGGCCGGTAAATCGCCGGGCGGCTATGCGGGCCATTTGGGAACACTACCTTTACCGTACTTCTCACCGTACCCCGTAGCTACAATAGCTCGAGGATGCGTTTCCTAATAGGCGGGGCACATGCCAGTCTTCTCGAGCCTAGATATATGGTCCAGAGCAAAGTATGAGCAGACATGGATCGGGGATCTGACGGGCCTAGCGGAGGATGCCGAGCTGGGAGTTTTCCTCCCGAAATGATTAATCCAGGATACCATACATCAAGACAGCTAGCATCCACTCTACACCACTGATAGCATCATAAATTGAGAACGGAACGAATGGATTCAAGAGACTAGGTAATCGTACACACGGAGGGATCTATAACAGAGATGCGTTGAGGGAGCGATAACACTCAGCGTCGGCGAAGTGACAGTAGCAGCAGGCGGCATGATCGCTGGTGTGCGACACTATTGTAATATCGAAGTGGTTGGTGGAGGTGGCATATGATAGCAATTTTCTGATGATTTGGATGAAACCCACTTTCCCACATTCGATAGCGAAAGTGTATATTCGGAGTTCGGCAAGACGGGTGTTGCTTTGTAATCGTGTCTGACAGGGTCGGTTCGTGCTATACTCGAGGGCCGGCTTTCGTCGGTCCGAGACATACAAGTGTTGCAAGGATTTCGAACTTTCGCTAAACATTCCTCCGCATTATGGAAAGTGGCGTTCCCACTTAACAAAACTTTAAAGCAGACAGGGATGGCAGATGCACTCGGTTAGAGTAGGCAGACTGTGCAGCGAGCATTCGGGCTTAACCGAACTCACATTTGGTTACATCCGGCAGTACGGATGCCGGTACTTAGGATCAATTGCACTTGGAAACGGCCTAAAGTCCAGCCAGTACACCCACATATACTTACAATGATAGATGCTCACATGGATGTTGGCATTGCTGGACTCAAATTTAACCGATGCCGCAGCAAAGAAATTTTGGAATCCAATTTCAAGGTACCAGGATAAGTGCCTGCCGTAGTTGTCACTTCGCTCAGGAGAAACCTTTCCCCTAGGGCAGATGCCGGCATGTGCAGATCTCTGAGCTTTTTACCATAGAAGAGTGCGACCAAGCGGTGATGGACTTCCTGGCGGCCACTGAGGTCGGGAAGTTTCCGCCCAAATGAAGTAGCGGTATGGAGCGGGCTCAGGGCTTGGGGCTCAGGAGCAGCACTGGCGGCAGCAGAGTTATACCATTCTGTCCTTCTTTCTTTTCCTTTTTGTCTGTCTCTCATCTTTCATTTGTCAGCGGGGACGAAGGGTAGCGGGGGGGGAGCTCCGCCATCTAGCCGGCTCGCCCGGAGGCAGAGGGGATATCAGGGTCCTGTCATACTGTAATTAGAGTCAATACAGTATGATTAAACAACAACAACAACCTTTCCCCGAGAACTGTTAAAATTGTATCCATGGGACGTTGTACTCCGCCCTAGGCTGACGGGTGTAACTGACATGGCTCAAAGGCGACGTAGCTATTGATCAGGAGTTTACTCCACTTTAACTAGGTAACCAGAAACGAGTCTTAATATGCAGGAGAGCAACCGAGAACTGATTACGCATTATCATCATATGTATGTAATTTCGAAAACGAGGCGTAGCCATTGAAGCTTGATTCAGTTGGAATGTTGTGGTCGGCGATGATTGGTAAAATGCTGGGTAATACAATACAGCTAACTTCTTTCTGCAGTCGGGATCAAAGTGTGCTGAGCCGCATGCGTGGCAACCAATAGTATTGGGGTATGTCGTACTTGAAAGGCCGCAAATAATCCTGGAACATTGTTGTTGTTGTTTAATCATACAGTATTCACCCTTACTAGAGTATGACAGGACCTAAATAATCCCCTCCCTTTCTGGGCGAGCCAGCTAGATCGCGGAGCTTCCCCCCACTACCCTTCGTCCCCGCTGACAAATGAAAGATAAAAGATAGAAAGATATGAACCTGCTGCCGCCGCCCCCCGCACCTGAGTCAGCCTCTGCGCCTGTTCCATACCACCATTCATTTGGGCGAGAACTTCCCGACTTCATTAGCCACCAAGAAGTCCATCACCGCTTGGTCGCACTCATCTATGGAAAACAGATCAGAGACCTGCACGTGTTGGCAATGCTGGAACATAACCTGTAATGGATCATCAAACTGTGTTCAGTTCTTCCATGTTAATATTTAAAAATTACATCTGGTTCTGGTGCAGTTTTGCATACGATTAGGTTCAAGCCTATGGTACACCTGTTTTTATAACATGAGCAGGAGCATATATCCGTCCTAATCGTACAGTGTGTATGCATCTGACACTATCACTGCGGCGCAAACCAATCGCGATGGTACCCAATCACACCCGACGCCTTGAATAGATATATGAAGCGTTCCAGTCTGTTCACAGAGAATGTCAGTCCGCGGGGTAATCAGGAAGTCTATGGAGTCCCACCTTCCATAAATCAACCAGTCAGATCACGAATCCGTGAATTGACTGATAGAAAATTACATTCAACCAAAATTACAATTGCTCTGTACACCTGATGTATACATGAATTAAGGGTAATTGATGGCTCTTTGACCTCTTGGTCTCCGATTGACCGTAACATTAATATTGACAGAACAGTTGTTGAATAACATCGATTTTCGGCGTTCTTTCGGTGTTTTTTGAAAGCCACTACATTAATTTTATATATTTCGTAAATCGAAGAGCCAGAGGTGAAAGTCCGAAGAATTATGCATTTCGATGCGTCCATCTCTTTGTGATCGGAAAAATACTGGGACCAAATGTTTGTCATTTTTGTCAGCGTAGCAGAGAAAAGACAAACTTTTTGTGTTACCGATTCTGTTGACGATTGGCTGCATCCCTCAACAGTGTCATCGGGCAGCTCACGGAGTGTGTAGGCTCCGCGAGGAGACAGGTCAGTTGACGAGCCCAGTGTTTCCCCCGACTGACATCCTCCGTAAACTGACTAAAAATCTCGGCTTACAAATGGCGCACGGTTTTTCACCTCTCAGATCCAAGGGTTCAGCCATCATTCACCATTGTGAACATCGATAAACGACCTAGTCTTCTAACCACTATGCACCATGCAAACGCACTTTATCGCACCATGGATTCTACTATCGCAAACGTAATTTTCTAGAGTTGTGCAACACAGAATTCAATACACTAACATCATGTTTGATTATGGGTTCCGGAGGCGATCAACACCTAGCAAGTTCTGCTTTATCCGACGATAACTTTGGCGCCCACATGTCAGATCCACTTGCAGATCTTGCTACTCCAACCAATGGTGATATCGACTATCTGAATAATGCAATCCATGTCGCCGAAGAAATCCTTGCTGAAGCGCCTAGCGACTACTCAGTCACAGCAGATGATTGTAAGAGTTTGAGTGACCTCTACGAACGACGATATCAGCAGAAAACGGACCTTGATGACCTTCAAGCTGGTATCACGTGGGCCAAACAAGGACTGACTACAAACCATCAGAACATTGATGAAATGGGTTGTTTCAGAAATCTGATGGCTTGCCTGATGTTCAGGTACGAGCAAACTGGAGAGCTAGAGGATCTCTGCAAAGCCTTCAAGCCAATGACGAAGCTCGGACTTACACATGAAAATCTCCAACCATTACCCGGCAATAGTTACAACATTCAGAACGCTCTCAGCCTCCATCAAACCATCAAGGATTTACTCCAGGCCTATGAAGCGTCTCTTCTGGCTTCACTTGATTCAATTTCTGGTACTGTTTCCAACCTCGCCTCTCGGGATACTGATGATCCTAATTACCTCAATCATGCAATTCAGCTCGCGGAGGATGTTTTAGCTACAGCCCCGCCAGACCACACAGTTCCAGCATCCTGTTTCATCAACCTCGACAAAATGCTATATAGGAGATAATTTCGCATGAGGGAACTGGACGATATCCAGAAGGCAATCAGTTTTATGGAACTGTCTGTAGCTGCGACTGCGGTGGATCACACCGATCCAGCTCTGTGTTTGGGAACGCTAGTCATGCGGTTGAGCCCAAGATTCGAACAGATATGGAATTTAGATAGGTTTCAACAGGCCATCTTGCATGCTGAGGAAGCATTGATAACATTTCCCGTAAATCACTCATCCCGAGCGGCAGTGATGGACGATCTGTCGAATAAGCTTTATAGATTTTTATAAGTGGACCCGAATCCTCGATCAACTGCAGCACACGAGATTGCAGGGCGATGACGTGGCAGCTGCAAGTCCCCAAGACATTCGCAATGGAGCTCGGTATTGGAGTGACCTTAGTGTCAAGTTGTACTAGAGTTCCGAGGTCACGAGAAACCCGTACGACATGCGGCTGGTGATCACACATGCCAAGAAGGCGCTAGCAGCATGCCCCTTGGACTTCGCAGAACGCCAGAGGACCGTAACGAACCTGGCTGGCATGCTGCTAGATGTATTTCTGCGCACAGGAAACCTCAATGACCTGCAGAAAGCGATATTGCGGGCTGAAGAGGTGGTGGCCGCAACTTCCCTGGACAACCCCGATCACGGGATCCAATTGGGTACCCTGAGCAAGATGTTGACACGGAGATTCGAGCGCATGGCAGACCTACACGAGTTACAGCGGGCACAAATGCTTGCCGAGGAAGTAATAGCAACATTCTCCCCGAACCACCCTGACCATGCAATTGTTTTGAACAACCTAGGCCTCATAGTGGGGTACCGATTCGATCGCACAGCAAACCTGGTCCACCTGCCGGAAGCGATATTAAGGGCTCAAGAGGCATTGTGCGCATTGCCCTTGGACCACCCAGAACGAGTTAACTATTGGAACAACTTATGTAACATGCTGGCCCGAGATATCAATTGTCAGCAGATATCGATGACCTGAAACAGGCGATGTTACACACCGAGGGGGTGGTCACTGCATTCCCCCAGGAGCACCCGAAACTAGCGAGTGCAATTAGCACCATGAGTTCTGTACAGCGCGTGAAGTTTTACGACACAAATGATCTAGAGGCTCTGTGGGAAGCAATGATGTGGGCCGAGGAAGCGGTTAATGCATTTCCCCTAGACCACACTCGTTGTGCAGTATGTATGAAACATCTAGGCATGCTACTGAACTCGAGGTAGGAGCACGCAGCAAACCCACATCATCACGAGAGTGGCATTCAATGGTTGAGAGAGTGTGTTGCACATCATCGTGCGAACCCAACTCAATGTATTCATGCATCATCTTTGGTTGCATTCATCCTAGACAAGGATAAGAAGTGGGTAGACACCAGCGAAATAAGGGGTATTGGCGTGAATCTTCTCGGCTGTGTCAGTGGACGATCGCTAGGCCGCAAGGATCAGCAACAGATGATTAAGCTGTTTTACACAGGCTTATCATCTGATGCTGCTGCTGCTGCAGTTCTGGCTGAAAAATCAGCATCTGATGCTGTGCAACTACTGGAACTCGGTCGAGGTGTTATATCCAACCTAGAGATCGAATCTAGACCAGATCTTACCGACCTCCGCCAGCAGCACCCGCAAATGGCAAACAAATTTGTACAACTTGGTGATCAACTTGATTAATCAAACCTCATGCCTTCGAATGCGGCGGAAACAACAGCGGCAGGGTTCTCTAGAAGTCATACAGCAAGCCTGGAGATGGATAAAACAATTGATAGAATTCGACAGTTATCAAATTTCGAGAGATTTCTACTTCCCCCAACCGCTGATGAGCTGATGATGGCTGCTGGTCCTCATCACCCAGTATTCTTGATCAACGTTTCTCCCATTCTCTGCGACGCATTTCTTATCCACAATGATTCCAGTAGTCCGGGTTATTGGAAATACGCACAACCCCGGGCCCAAATCCGCTCGACGGCAGTGCGGCCAATGTGGCCTTTTCATTCTGTATATAGATAGACCGCAAGAGTAGAGAGAACGATATAGCTGTTGGACTTTCTCACAGCGCCCCCTACCATTTCGTACAGGTGATGAGCCCGGACAGCGCAGCGCTTGAGTCAGTCGAAGACTGTCACCTGCACACAACTCAGGTCGCTCACACGAACGTATGGAGTCGTACCAGCATGTGTAAGAGCAGTACAAATACCCTGTGTGCAGGCAGTTGTGCAGTATGGAAGCGAGCTCTGGTGGGATCCAAAGGATGGCAGCCGGCGGGGCGACCTTCAGCTTCGATCAAACCGTCAAGCCAGGTCCACCCTGGGCGCACTGCATTCAACTCCGATGGGGGTGCTAACGCGAGACGCAGGGCTTACTCCAGTGGCAACATCAGCAAAATGTAATTCGGTCCGGAAGCCATACGCAAACCTCCCAGACACTCCGGTAGCCCTCACCAGTGCTTCTAAGTACTTCCAGATGCTCCCAGCCCCCCCTGGAGCTTTGCAAAGTGCTCT
>Ga0307515_10011847_pt1 | contig 16493 bp, 4 predicted proteins | sample 17_EM_MG_FD_194513 | JGI IMG/M metagenome (GOLD analysis project Ga0307515, IMG submission 194513) | Populus trichocarpa ectomycorrhiza microbial communities from riparian zone in the Pacific Northwest, United States - 17_EM | ecosystem: Host-associated > Plants > Roots > Unclassified | place...
CTAAGTTATAAGCAACTACTAGGTAATGAGAAAACGGTAGAAAACTATAAGAAATAAGAAATCCTAACGCCTATCCCTATCCTTTTGTAATTTAATTCTGTCCTTTTACTTACTAATATCTCTTTACTAGGAGCCTAGTAGGAGTTACCCCCTTCTATAGATCCTGCTATTATCGCGTACACTTAATATATAAAGAAGGTTAGCAATTAAATAGAGCCGCGATTATAATATATACTAACTTTTTCTCTATATAACGGGAATATGACAGTATAACTTTTAAGTAAAAGAATAATAGTTACTAGCTAGTTATAATAATTAGATATAAAGGATTTAATAAAAGGCATTAGAAATAATAAAGGTTATTAAATTAAAGATAGGAATGCTATATCTTTAATAGACAACTTAGAGATATAAAATATCTTTAAGGACAAAGATATAGAGGAGGGGGATGGTGTTACAGACCTTATATTAGTAGTAGTAAAACTATTAAAAAGAGATATAAACGGACTAGTAGTAGAAGTATAGGAGGTGCTAGAACTAGTCTAACTATAGGATAAGGGGTAGCTAAGTTATATAGCTAGTTATATTATAAGTTTAAAATGTAGAAATATAGGAATATAGAAACGTGGGATATACCAACGTACTAACGTACCGACGTACTTAGTACATTTTTTAGGCGTAGTATTAAATACTTAAAGGACTACAGTCCCTACCTAAATAGTTCTCTTCTTTATAGTAAATCTTAAAATATAATTAGAGTTAATTTATTAAGCAACTACTATACTAATTATTATTACGTTATTAACTTCTTATTTACCTATATACCTAGCCTATTAATAAGTCTACCGTAGTTCTTACTATAAGGCTTCTGTCTGCATAAGTAGAGGTTGTAAATATCTGACGTGGAGCGTATGCGGCAGGGGCCGCATGGCGTAGCGTAGGTCACCTGACTACCTACGGCCCGATAGATAGCCCGACCTTTACTACCCCTTTCTTTCTCTTTTGGTAGACAGGATAGAACACAAATGAATTAAGAACCAGTTACCTTATATTGCAATTGCAGTACCCCCCCAGGTGATACCGACAGCTTCGTTATATTAAGCCTTCCTTTTTTAGTATTATAGTTAAGTTACTATACTATAGTAGAGGTAATTGTTATAATCTATAAAGTGCTTATTAAAGTAGTAAGTATTTACCTCTAATTATAAATCTATTTAGATCCTTAATATAGATAACTATAAGGGTACTTTTAGTCCCTTACTCGGCTGTATCGCCTAGGAGCTCTAAGGGGTAGCTAAGGCTTAGCACCTCCTTATAAGTACCTTAGGCTTATAGCCCTTCCCTCCTTATCGGTTCGTCTTTATACTAGGTTATTACCTACCCTTATTACTATATCGTCATCTTCTATTAACTCTTTTTATAACTTATACTTAGCTTACCTACTCCCTACTATATACCCTAGCAATATACCTTATATTTAAACCAATTTTATACCCTTATAGATAATAGCCTATAGTAAGCCAAGGGCTTCGCCCTTAAGTAATTCTACAATCCTCCATTTTTACCTAAAACGATTACGTTTACTATAATATAGTAGGTATACTAGCAGATGCCTAGTAGATTGCATCTGTATAACGGTATTAGAATATAGATTAGGTCCTCTACCTTACCTAGAATAATCGCGTATACTATAGAGTAGCTACACTAGTAAACGCTAGCAGATTATATCTACTTATAGTAGTAGATACGGATTAGGGGATATGTTACGGACGCTTTAAGTACAATGCTATAACTACTTAGAGAAGAGTCAGAGGAAGCTAGTTAGTTAATATAAGCACGGTCCAGGATAGATCCGGTAGAACTATATAACAAGGAATAGTAACTAAGTTATATAATATAATCTGTATAATCTATACAATCTATATAATCTATAATAGAGCAGACAGAGCATACGTACCTTACGTACAAGAAGGATTTTATAGGAGTATAGTTGTGTATTTAAGGACCCTTAGTCCCTACCTAGATAGTTCCTTCCTTATAGTAATTCTTAGAATATAATTGGAGTTAATCTATTAGGCAACCACTCTACTAGTTATTATTACGTTGTTAACTTTACGCATTACCTATACACCTAGCCCATTAATAGGACCTATCGTAGTACTTACTATAAGATTCCGTTACACAATTACTACCTAGTTACGGTATCGAAAGTTAAACAACATGCTACTAAAAGCAGCCACTATAACGCCATTAACGGCGGCAACTACTTTAAGGTTAGGAGGGGACACTAGTATAACGGACACTAACTCGCAATAACCCGTAACGGTTAGACAGTTATAGGAAATAATTAACTAGTTAACGGTAAATAATACGGCACTGGAATATAGGGTTAATGGGATAGGCGCAGTAAAGGTTAAGTTACTATTAATCGAACGATTTTTAGGAGAAAGATTAAAGCTTAAGGGATTCCTTATGTAAATGCACTTTAAGGTAATATAAGAGGGAGCAAAGCTGGCAATACCTGTGGATTAAATAGCGTACGTAGGGCTATTCTTAATAGGAAGGGCGCTTAAATAGTTTAAACCTTACCTTATAGAGATATAAGCTAATGGAATAACAACTATAAACTAAGAAGTACGGTTTATATTCTTAAGTTAGGAAGGATTTGCGGAACGACTTATATAGATATTTAGAGATCTAGAGGTAATAACTATAGTAGAAAGAAAGCTTTAAGACATTACGTAGCGAACCTTAGCAATTAAGTATATAACGTAGTTTTAGACGCTAGTAATATAAGTAGAGTAGAATAATAAGGCGCTTATAGTATAGTATAAATAGGGACTTAAGGCTAAAGTCTAGGATGTAATTATCCTAATAGAAGATACGGAAACCCTAAGGGAATTAATAGATTAAGTAATAAAGATTAACAATAGGATCTACCAAAGGGAGTAGACTAAGAGAGGTTAGGATAGAGTTCTATAATTATATAAGGCGCAGAGTACGCATTAATTAAAGCTAAGTTAGAAACTATAGTATGGCGTAGAGCTAATAGACCTAAGCGGTACTAAAGAAACCTATAAGAGATGGAGTAAGACATTATGGAAACTAAGAGGATAAGGATTAAGTGATTAAAGGTCTAGAAAGTAAAGGCCGAATTAGGGATCTTAGCAGCAGAAGATATTTAGGCGGACTCTATAATAAGAAAGATGGTTTAAAAAGGGAGCTTATATAAATTGCGGAAAATAGGGTTATTTCGCTAAAGATTGCAAAAGTGGTTAGAGTTACTATACAATAAAGGGAACCGGACTAGTAGACGGTATATACGTATAGAGGGACAATAATATACTGCAAGGAATAAAGGATTGTTTAATTAACCATTTTACGTTCTGTTATAATAACGCGTGCTAAATTTATAAAGACGCTAAGTACGGCGCAAGCTATTGGCTATAGGAACCTAGTTTAGAAAAACTAAAAGCTACCTAAGACTATAAAGAGTAAAATAGGCTTTACAAATGCGACGAAGATTTAATAGCAACTTTTAGTATAGTGTTAATAAAGTAGTACTTAAAAAGGGACTTCGGGAAAAATCTATTTAGCGATATTAAGAAAGAAGATCTTAAGACATTAGTATTAGAAGTAGAGACTGAGACCGCTATAGAGTAAGGTTTAGTAACGGGTATTATAACACCGTTAGATACGGCATCTATCGCTTTATAAGACGGTAGGAAGAGCATCTTATAAAGATTAAGTAAGCAGATAACTGCTAGTGCTAATTTACTACTTAATAAAGGCAAAAGGCCAAAGGCTTAAGATTCTTAAGAAGAGATAAGAGAGATCTAAGATTCTATAGATAGGATAAGAATAGCTTAAGGACCCATAACGGACGAAAACCGATAGAGCAGAGTAGTAGCTCAGTTTAGGAATATACGAATAAGCTTAGGATAGAGTTTCCTACAGGCATTAAATTCTTAAGACGAGATAGATGAGATTTAAGACTCTTAAGATAAGATGAGAATACTACGGACGCCTAGTTAAACTAAGGCGGGAGCTAAGCTTAAGTTAAAAGTAAGCTTAGGATTAAAGAACCTAAGGGACTAAAGATTTAGAGAATGAATAAGGACACCTATAGATAAGAGGCAAAGGGCTTCTTTATAGATTAGAGAATCTATAATATAGGCAGCAGTTAAACTGGGAGATAGATATATAAACCTAGAGGACCTACTAGTTAAACATAGTATTCAGCCTAAAGATTAAAGGATTAACGCTAAGACTAAGAAGTATAAAGACTTTAAGGATCCACTCGTAAGACGCGAATAAAAAGAAACTATGGAGGAATTTAGAGCGAGAATTACCTTATAGCAAGAGCAGAAACTAAATAAGAGATCTAGTTTACTAGGTTGTATAAGGGGCAGAGCACCTATATAAAGAATTACTAATAGGCTAAGAGTAGGCATATTAAGAGCTAAGTAGCTTACTAAACTAGAATAAGAAGAGGATCTAGGGATTCCGACTAGATTTAAGGAATGATACACTAAAGGTTATTATAACGTAGTAATAAAAAGATACTTCCTTACGGACAGAGCGTATATACTTAAGCAGCTGTACTAAAAGTAGTATAGGCAAAGGCATAATAATAAGTAGGAAGATTTCTATATATAGTTAGACGAGAGAGTTGTTTAAGACCACCTAATTATAGAAAAGGCTATAACTTATATTAAGGGGGCCTTAATTATAACGTTAAAAGATCTAAAGGAGTAATTAGAGGACTAGAGAAGTAAAAAATAAATCTTAGTACCTGCGAATAAAGTTGTAACGCTTAGATTAATAAGAGAAAGGTTTAAACTTAAGGACGAAAACGAGCTAAAAGTTAACCTAAGACACTAAGCATACTATACACTATTATAGATAGCGTGCGTGGATAATATATACAGCATATATAGGACACCGAAAGATAAGAATTGGAAATATTTAATAAGAATATATTAGATAATGGACGAGGTAAAATACTAAAACGCTAAGTATATGCATAGCTAGCACCTAGTAGAAGTTTAAGAATAAGGGGACTTAATACTTTAACCAAAAAGATTCCTTATAGAAGAATGCCTAGATAGACAACAATAGTAGGAATGTTTAGAAAATACCTATCTATAGTATATTAAAGATAAAAAGCGAACTAAGTATTAGCTAAAAGTGGACCAAGTATAAACAGGATTTAGTAGCTAATAGTTAGGAAAAGTAGAGGCCTATAAGACTAGAGGGAACTAGTAATAGAACCTTAGACCCTTAAAGGAATTTAAGGAAGACACCTAAATTTACAAGTTAAATAGTAAGATTAATAGTTTAAAGCACTAATAGATAGTGGAGTAATAAGGAACTATATCTTACTAATAGTAGTTAAAAGAATAGGACTACTATATAGAAGAAAGGAGCACCTATATTTATTAGTAACAATTTTAGGAGATCCGATAGCCTATAGGGATAGCATTATTAATCTTAAAACAGGACCTATTTAGTTAACTATTAAAGGAAGATAAATTCGGATATCTTTTAATATCCTACTATTAGGGAAGGATAAGGCGATACTAGGGATGCCTTAGTTACAGGAATACAATCTAAAGATTAATTAGGTTACAGGTTAGGTCGATATTAGAGATACTTAATACCGTAAGATGCGACAATAAGCCAAGATAGTATAGTACTAAGTAGGAGCAACCTATAAAGAAATAGAAAAAGGACTAAGCTATATACTAAAGAGATACTATAAGTACGGCAAGAAACTATAGTCACTAGAGAGTAAAAAGCTGTTAGAGTATACAGTATGGGACTATAAGATAGAATTAAAACTAGGAATAAGTCTAAGGTTCTTTCCAATCTATAAGCTTACTAAAGAGGAAGGTAGAGCATTAAAAGAGTTTATCTAGGAGAACTTATAAAAGGGATATATTAGACTATCGCATTTATTAGCAGGTTATCTAGTACTGTTTGTCCTAAAGAAAAATGGCAAATTAAGGCTATATATCAACTATAGACAGTTAAACAGTATTACTAAGAAGGATAGGTATCCTTTACCCTTAATTAGCGAAATCTAGGATAGGATAGGTAAAGCGTAAATCTTTACAAAGATAGATCTAAGATAGGCATACTATTAGATTAGAATTAAGGAAGGCGATAAATAGAAGGCAGCCTTTAGGTTAAAGGAAGGACTGTATAAACTATTAGTTATGCAATTCGGATTTATAAACGCACTAGCAATATTCTAGAAGCGAATTAACAATATATTAGGAGAACACTTAGATGAATTTATTATAGTATACCTTAATAATATTATTATCTACTTAATAACTAAGGAAGAATACGGGGAACACGTTAAATGGGTTTTAAAGAGACTATAAGAAGAACAGATGCTAGTAGTAATTAAGAAATGCGAGTTCTTTACTAGGAAGATAGATTTTGTCGGATTTATTATTAAACTAGGCCAACTTAGCATAGATCTAAAGAAGATTGAGGCTATAGTAAATTGGCAGGAACTAGAGAACGTTATATAATTAAGATTATTCCTAGGGTTTTGCAATTACTGCAGAAGGTTTATAGCGCAATAGTTAAAGGACATTAAGCCATTTATACGGTTAACTAAGAAAGAAGAACTATAGGTATAGGGAAAAGAGTAATAAAAACTATTTAAAGAAGTTAAAAGGTTGTTTACCTAGGAGCCAGTTCTTAAGATCTATTAACTAGGACTAGAAACGGTTATTAAGATAAATGTATTAGACTTTATACTAGGAGCATGCTTTATATAAAAGCATCTAGATGGATAGCACCTAGTAGCATACTATAGTTAAAAGATAACACTACCGGAACTGAACTATAACATCTATAATAAGGAGTTATTAGGTATAGTTGCAGTATTAAAGGAATAGAGAGCATTCTTATAAGGCATAAAGAAACTATTTATAGTTAAGATGGATTATAAAAACCTAATAGGATTCCTAATAATAAAGGAACTTAACTAAAGATAGGTTAAATAGGCAGAGATGCTTACAGAATACTATTTTAAGATTTAGTATATTAAGGGTACAGATAATATATAAGCAGATACTCTAAGTAAAAAGACTAAACTATAGAGTAATAAGAAGCTATTAGGGGCTTTACTATAAAAGGATATAGATGGATTAATTAGGTACAATTATCTAAAAATCGCAGTAACTTAAGAGGAACTAGATAAAGTCTATAAGATACTAAAAAGCTTTTAGGTATAAAAGATTTTAAAAGTATAGCTAGAAGATCTATAGTTGGATATATACGAAAACTAAAAAGTAAAGTATATCCTAAAGAGTATAGCAGAGCAATTTATAGAAGATTTCTATAAAGGACTAACTTAAGGATATAACAGAGCTATAGGCTTAGTATTAAGACTCTAGAAGGAGTACATTATTAACGGAATCTAGAGGATAGCTAGAAGGGTTACTAAGGAGTATCTAGATTACTAAAGAAATAAACTAATAAGGTATAAGCTATATGGAGGGCTATAACCTATTAAAATACTAAAGAGACTATAGGAGGTTATATTATAGGACTTTATTATTAAGTTGCTAAAATTAAGAGATCCTATTACCGGATAAGATTATAATGCGATCTTAGTAATAGTAGATAAGCTTATAAAGTGGGGATACTTTATAGCATATATAGAAGAAATATTACTAAAAGATATTACTAAAATCTACGTTAAAGAAGTGTTTATAAGATATAGAGCACTAAGCAAGATTATATTAGATAGAGATCTAAGATTTATAGCAATATTCTAAGAGGTATTCTTAGCGGAGCAAGGAGTTTAAGTAGTAACTTCTATTGTATATTATCCGCAGACAGATAGGCAAATAGAAAGATTAAATTAGATACTAGAGTAGTATCTAAGGCATTATATTAATTACGCATAAAATAATTAGGTATTACTATTACTAGTTATATAGTTTGCATATAATATAACACTATAAGAAGGAATAGGTACGTTACTATTTAAGGCAAATTATAGATATGAGCTAAGAACATTACTATTACTATATTAAGTAAAGAAGATAAGTAGTATAGCTAAGTAAAGAATGGAGATACTAATAAATCTTTATAAGAACTTTACGGAAATAGCTAAGATAGTATAGCAAAGAATAAAGAAATACTATAATACTAAGAGATCTAAGGGACCAGATCTTAAAGAGGGAGATAGAGTATAGCTACTATATAAAAATTTTAAGTGTTAATAACTAAGCAAGAAGTTAGACTACGTTAGGCTAGGACCTTTTAAAATTAGCTAGAGAATTTCACCGGTTACGTTTAAGTTAAACCTACTAGCTAAAATAAAGATCTACCCTATATAGTATATTATAATGCTAGAACTAGCATATAGAAATATTAAGCCACTAGTTTATAAGGTAGATATATACTAAGGATAGGAAGAAGATAAGTAGCAAGTTTTAAAGATTGTTGGTTATAAGAATATTAATAATAAAATATAGTATAAGGTTAAGTAGATAAGCTATAATAAAACTACCTAGAAATTACTAAAGAATTTAAAAAACGCTATAGGAAAGGTATAGGAGTATCGGAAGAAAATAGGTTAGGTAATATTAAAGAAGGATTACTAAAGAATAAGTTACCTAAGGGGGACCCAGGAAGAGCAATTGCTAAACTACTTAAAGTTATTTCCTTCGCTATTAGAAGAGAATCCGTTTTTTTATTACTAAGTTCCTATAGACCTTATTCTATAAGTTTCTACTCCTTAAAATAAACCTTTTTACAAACCTATTTAAGACGTAGAAGACGAGTAAAGGCTAAAAGACGAGTTTTAAGGGCACGCTGTTAAGCAGCCACAGCCTTTTATTCCGCCTCTTATAATTAACACAATTTATTAAAAGCGCTTAAGAGCTCACTATTAAGCTTTATAGCGGTAGATTAAATACAAGACCCTATAATAAATTACTTAGGGAACTTAATAACTATTAAGAGTTATAGGATGTGTATACTTAGTGTTAGATATAGAGCGAATATCGCAGGATAAACGAATATTTACTTTAGTACACTCCGAATAAGAAGAGGGTTGCTAGGATAAAGGACTTGCCAGCGTAATATAAACTAACCCCTCTTTCGCATAATAAGAATACGGAGATAGTATTATTTCACCCAGCGATAATATAGCAGCAATAGTGCGAGTACGTCAGACTATAGATAAAAGAGAAATTGCTTTAGGTATTATAAGTAATAATATTAACTAAATTAATTAGACGGATATTATACCTTTAGTAAATAACTTAGAGATATTAGGAATCTTTAAGGACGAAAATAAAAAGAAGGGAGATGGTATTACGGACGCTTTAAGTACAATGCTATAACTACTTAGAGAAGAGTTAGAGGAAGCTAGTTAGTTAATATAAGTACGGTTTAGAATAAATCTGGTAGAACTATATAACGAGGAATAGTAACTAAGTCACGTGATATAATCTATATAATCTGTACAATCTATATAATCTGTAATAGAGCAGACAGAGCACACGTACCTTACGTATAAGAAGGATTTTATAGGAGTACGGTTGTGTATTTAAGGACCCTTAGTCCCTACCTAAATAGTTCCTTCCTTATAGTGATTCTTAGAATACAATTAGAGTTAATCTATTAGGCAACCATTCCACCAGTTATTATTACGTTGTTAACTTTACGTATCACCTACACACCTAGCCCATTAACAGGACCTATTGTAGTACTTGCTATAAGGTTCCATTACAGGATAAGGGAGATAGTAGCTACCTAGCTAAGGGCAAGGGGCTATTTAGATCTACGCGATTATCTCCTAAGGCAATTAGTATACCCGCATATAATCGGTAGTGTAGTAGTGTAGCTCTGCCCTAATGGCGACCTAAAGGCGATTTAATTGCTATCTAAAAGCTTTTTAGTAGGAGTTAAGGGGGATCCTACGCGATTAAGCTTGTAAATACTCTATAGCCAACTACGGTTTACTTGCTATAAAGGTCCTACTAATAGAGATTAAAAGGTTAAATGTCCTTAAAGAGATATAGCTACCCTAGAGGCTATCCAATTACTATTTAATGGCTATTTAAAGAACTGACAGCTAGTTTTTAAAGCTATAGCTACTACCCTCTCTTCCAGATTAAATATAATTAAGGGCTACTGCCTAATTAGCTAAAGGGCTGCTGAGACTAAACTATAGGCGGTTGTCTTTTAGAGCTACGGCTCGCCTTAAAGCTACGGCTTATTTAAGGGCTACGGCCCAACCCGGAGACTCTCTGGCTGTTAGCCTAAGGGCTGCCAAGACTAAACCGTAGGCGGTTATCTCTTGTAAGCTGAGGCTTACCTTAAGAGCTTCGGCTCAGAGATCCTATATAATCTCGTAAGCTATGGCTTACCCTAAGCTACGGCTCCGACCCGGAGACTCTCCGGCTGTCAGCCTAAGGGCTACCAAGACTAAACCGTAGGCGGTTGTCTCTCGTAAGCTGCGGCTTACCTTAAGAGCTTCGGCTCAGAGATCCTATGCGATCTCGTAAGCTATGGCTTACCCTAAGCTACGTCTCCGACACGGAAACTCTCTGGCTGTCAGCCTGAGGGCTGCCGAGACTTAATCGCAGGCGATTGTCTCTTAGAGCTACGGCTCGTCCAAGAGCTACGGCTTAAAGATTGTACGCGATCTCTCTATATGGCTTTGGTCGCTCTAAGAGCTATAGCTTACATTAAGAGCTATAGCCTGCCTAAGAGAATGGCAGCAGCTCTTGGATTATATCTATTCACTCGCTCGCAGAGATAGAGATATATTCTGAATAATGTATTGTATTGGGGGGTGTAGGCCCAAGGAAAGGGTAATCATCTCAGCCTGCTGTATTGCATAGTAGGTTCCCTACTGTCTCAAGCAGTGGTAGATGATTACACACTCATTGCCCCCCTCGGGCCTACCGCAAGCCTAAAAGGCTGCAAATCTATCTATAGGGTGGAGGGTGGGAAAGCGAAAAGCCGAAAGGCTGATTGTGATAGATATTGATGTTGCTGTTCGAAGGAGGCGTGACTTCGCTTTGAATAGACATTTTTATATTTTGTTAGTTTATACTTAGAGTATATTTATAAGATTTAGCTATAAGTTATTATAGAGCAACCGCTTATTAAACTTTATATCTATTATTCTAATAACCTTCTTCTAACTTAGAATATAGATTTAGAAGATATTTATTCAATTATACCCTACTAGATATCCTATATATGCCCTTAGCACAAGCTTATACGCCTACGGGAGGACAATCCTTTTCGACTAATACTAAGCTACGCAAGCTGCGAAGAACGACCTCGGCTAAGACTAAGCTACGAGTCGCGATAAACAACGTTAATTAATACTGGGCTACGAGCTGCGAGGAACGATCCCAACTAATACTGAGCTGTACAAGCTTAAACGAAATCGTTTATAAAGGACAAGACGCTGGCACCGTACTACCACGAACCACGACTAGACAATAACCGTGCCGATACGCCTGCGATCTACCGATTAACTAATAGACCGGGCTCCGAATATTTGACCTACTATCACTACTTAACGCTGGCACCGCACTACCATTAAAACCGATATCTTGCTGCTCTACCTATAGATAAACGGCCCTTACTACTCCGCCTGCAGCTATAATTTAGAACGGATCTAGTGCTAGAAAGGAAGACAACGTGGCTTTCTTGACGGGGAGGACAACTATTAAGCCTGAGGGCAGGCTTTACTAAAAGGGGGGGGGTAATATTACGGCATTGTTACAGACCCTAGTCAAGGCTCGGCTAGGGACTTGGCGCTATATATAGACGTGTCCTTTCCTCAACCTTCTTCTAGTTCTCGTATTGGAATTCTAGTTACCTAGCTACCTATAGATCTTATTCTATTAACTAAGCCTTTACAGACTTAGAAATTAGAGACCGATTACCAGACCGCAATCTACCGTAATCTACTATTTCTACTAAATTATTTAGTTGCCTTTCCTTTATAGACTAGGCTTATATACGTATAAGCGCTAAGAGAACGATAGAAATGCCTTAATATAACCGTGCCAGGGACTAGTAGTAAGAAGAGGAGGCTAAGAGGAAAAGTAACGAGGGGAAGGGCTTTTTATGGGTGAGGTTGAGGGGCAGTCTTGGCGGAGCCATGGTCGAAAAGCGAGGCGCTTTGCCTGACGCAGCGACACCAATACTTAGTTTACAAAAACGTCAAACATTCCTAGAAGCATAGCATCCAAAATTCTGTTAGAATTTAATACAAATTACTATAGGATTTGGTGTTTACAATCCAGCTATATTTGAATACACCTGCAAGTCTAACGGTAAAGACAGTCTCAACGCATCACCCGCGTGCTAGCCATCAATTAAGTCCTGTTAGGAGATACCCTACGTCGTCTTGTTAAAGTACGGCATCTCGAACGCTGGTCCCATATTAGTAACCTTGCTGTATTTGAGCTTCCACGCTCCGTCATCGATCACGAAGGTGTCGTCGCATTTTTCATAGACACGATAGGTCTTGTCCGGGTCGCCGAGAGCCTTGGTGTCCCACTTGGAGAAGATGAGACTGATGAGATGTTAGCATGCATGCTATTGCGGCTTACGATTGCCCTAGCAAAAGAGACTTAAATGTACGTACTATGTAATGACATGTGCCCGTTTTCCCGAGTCGTCAACATCGATAAGCGCATTAGCTACGATGTGTTCAACCATAGAATCCCCAAACGCGGCCTTTGTATTTTTGATGACTTCGTCGAGACCCGTAGAGACGCCGCCCTTTCCGGGGCCGAAAGCAGAGTTGTCGTATACGACGTCTTGGGTCATTGATTCATGAAGGAGATCCCACTTCTTGTTGTCGAGATTATAGGCAAGCTTGTATTCAGCTTGATGGATCGCCTCATACTGGGAGTAGTTTTTCGATGAGTAGGCAAAAGACAGCGATGCCAATACGGCAGGGAGAATGATTGAAAGGCGCATTTTGATAGACTGGAGAAGGATTGAAGGCTGTTAAAGAGAGTTGGTAATGGATAGTTGGAGTTGGAGTTGGTAGTGGTAGTGGATAGTATACAGGATGGGTGGGAATTGGGCACCTCTTATACATTGGGGCTAAGGGTATGATTCACCTCTTGCTCAGGCTGTCGGACTTCTGTTAATTTGTTTTGTAAAAGACGATGTAACGTAATGGCCGTGTTCACGGTTGGACAGCCTGTACGAGCTCCGGCTTCCCCCGTCCGTGTGCGCGTAGCAATTTCGCTTTCTTGCACCTAGAGAACTTTAAATTTAACTCTTACGATTAAGCTTAAAAATTAGAGACATTACCTTTCTCGTAGGTGCATATGCACTGCCAGGGCTCGTGCGGGCTGTAATTGGGCCTGTGCAAAGAAACCTTGATGGATTGACCCAGATTGGACTAAGCGGGGCCGGATTGGGCCAAGCGGGGCCGGATTGAGCCAAACGGGGCCGGCTATCAGGGGCCGGGGCTAAGTACTCGAACCATTGTTGCTAAATATGACGTAAACATCACGTATCAGTAACAACTTGCTTCTAGTTATCATCTCGGCCATAACGACCAGTATTATAATCTCTATAGTCTTCATATGTACCTTGTAGTCGAACAAAGCATAATTCCTTGTGGAACATCTTGACAAAATTGATCGCACGACTAGTGTATCGGCATACAATGCCAAGGCACCCAGCCTGTTATTGGAGGCCACGGGAAACTCCGCATAGCCTACTACACGCCACTCACAATGGATTGTCCGACCAGTGCTGGGTGGATATCGATACTAGCGGACGGCCGACTGAAACCAGGCTCTTAGTGGCGTTCTAATGACCCGCTCTGATTAAATTAGTACGCCTGACGATCGCCCTAGCGTAGCGACCACCCGCATTGAAAATCATTAAAACTTCAATAATTTTTATCTCCACCAATATGGCCCCTATTAAGGCCGCGTTGAATTTATTGGGATCGCTAGAGCTTAGGGGGGCTCCTAGATATACTAAAATATTAAAAAAGTATAGTTATAATCGAAGTACGTTATTACGGCGTTATTGAGGTATTTAGAATACTATAGTATAAAAGTATAAAAATTAACGACTCCTTAATAATACCTAGGAGAAAGAGCTTATATAATATATTAACAACCTTTATAAGTAAGAACTACTCCCTTTAAAATTAGCTATAGGGAGATTGGTTAGTTATAAGTTAATTAGTTTATTAAAAGGTAGGAGGTTAGGCTTATATTTTAATAGATATCTAGTATAGATATAAATAGAAAAGATCTTATTTAGCCTTTAAATATTAATTATATTTTAACCTATTATAATATAAAAGTAAATAATATAAAGTATATCTTCTTTAAATAGAAATGCTCTTAGGGTCTGTAGTAACGTAACAATAGTAGTAAACTATAATAGTAATAATAGTGGTAGACTGTAATAGGTATCTGGTTTCTGGAAGTAAAACCAAATTCTATTATTCTCCTATATGGGGCGACGGCGTATTAGAGGCGCCTTGACTACAATAAGCCGGCTATAGTAAGTAAGTCTTTACGGCCTAATAAAAATCGTTAGTACTATACTCTCCCTACCTACTAAGAGAGAGTTAGTAGTTAATTGCCGTGCTATCTCCTTTATAATAGGTGTATTTTAAGAGATCTAACGCTTTACTATCGCAAAGGCATGCGTAATATATTAAAGCTTTAGAGCCAATTAAATTACGTATAGGCCGTTCTTATAAGTCGTTTTGCCTACTATTAAATTATTAAAGTACTTCTAAATCATATAGCTACCTATTTCCTTATTAGGCCTAATATAGAGCTTTTTACGCTTCTTAAGAGTTAACTCTAAGAGGAGCTTATAAGGTAATTTAGGTATATAAAAGGCCTTAGTAGCTATAGTATAGGGATTACTATTATCTATTAGAAGGGGGTAATATACCGTTTCTTTCTAATATTACTATCGTGATAGATCCTTATATTTAATAAACTCGCTTTAATTATTGCTTATTAGAATAGGAAGTAAAAAACTAGGCACCCTATGTTACGGACGCTTTAAGTACAATATTACGACTACTTGGAGAGGAGTTAGAAGAAGCTAGTTGGTTAATATAGGCACGGTCCAAGATAGAGCCGATAGAACTATATAACGAGGAATGGTAACCAAGGTTATATAACATGCTATATATTAAATGAAAGGAACGGAAGGAATGTACGTACCTTATATATAAGACGTATATTACGTATAAGAAGGATTTTATAGGAGTATGGTTATGTATTTAAGGACCCTTAGTCCCTACCTAGATAGTTCCTTCTTTATAGTAATTCTCAGAATATAATTGGAGTTAATCTATTAGGCAACCACTCCACCAGTTATTATTACGTTGTTAACTTTAATTTATATTACCTATACACCTAGCCCAATAACAGAGCCTATTATAGTACTTGTTATAAGGTTCCGTTATATCCTAATTTCTATTGTCTAAGTTATTAACTATAGCTATACCGCTAATAAATAATCCTACTAGGTCTCTACTCGTCGTTTCGGCTTAATGATTTAAATTTAGTATAGTTTTAGCCCTTTCCTAGGTTAGATATATATATATAATATCCTTATTATAAGGCCTTTACGTAGGATATTAAAACTTTAGGTAAAGGTAGAAATATCTCTCTATATTATTAGGGTATCTACTATTATAATATAAGCAGCGCTTAAACTCCTTTAATATCAATCATTCTATACTAGATTTTAGTTAATCTTCTTTAGCTAAGTTCTTACTAACTAAGGTTATTACGAGGTTTAGGATATCTAGCCGAGTATAACTCTTATCTATAAGGTCGCTTATTAGCTCCTCTATTAGAATAAGGCCGTCCTTCCTTATAACTCTCCTAGCTACCTTTTAACAGTTAGCTATCTATATAGGGAACTCCTTCTCTTCCGTATAAAGTAATTAGGCATATACCTACTTCTTTAGTATTAGTATTAGCGCTATATCTAATTTTCTTATATTTAAAATAAAAGCTTCTATAAAGGCTTTTAGCGAGGCATAGTCTTTGTTAGGCTATTAATTCTATGTTTAGTAGTTATAAAAGAGGCCTTACGCGGTATAGAGTAATTAAATTAAATGTAATTAAATTAAACTTTAATCTATCTATCGCAGTCACGTGAGGGGATATTTAATTTTTGTATAATTGGGAGGCGTAGGGCTATAAGGTCGCTTTAGGGCTAGTTCTTAGTAGTTTTGCTAGTTCCTAGTACTTAAATCTGCTAAGGATTTGCCCTAAAGCGGCCAGATATCCCTGACCGCAAGCCTATAGCTGCAAGACTATCTAACTATAGTAATCGCATTAAGGCTGGCTCTTAGTGGTTTTGCTAGTTCCTAGCACCTACTAAAGAATTGCCTTAAAGCGCTATCTATATATAATGTATACTGAGTGCAAGGGATAGCGGGTAGGGAAAGCGAATTAGCTATGTAGTGA
>Ga0307515_10011848_pt1 | contig 16493 bp, 1 predicted proteins | sample 17_EM_MG_FD_194513 | JGI IMG/M metagenome (GOLD analysis project Ga0307515, IMG submission 194513) | Populus trichocarpa ectomycorrhiza microbial communities from riparian zone in the Pacific Northwest, United States - 17_EM | ecosystem: Host-associated > Plants > Roots > Unclassified | place...
AAAACGTACGGTTTACGCGAATCGCTATGGACCATATACGACCACCGCGATCGTACAGTTTGCGGCGATTTGCCGCAAACCGCAACAACCAGCCACAAAAAAAAAATCCTGATGTATACTAAGGGTACAGATAACACGCGGGTAGATGCGCTAAGTTAAAAGGCTAAACTATAAAATAATAAAAAGCTATTAGGGGCTTTACTATAAAAGGATATAGATAGATTAATTAGGTATAATTATCTAAAAATTATAGCAACTTAGGAAGAACTAGAAAGGGGTTACAAGTTACTAGAGAGCTTTTAGGCATAAAGGATTCTAGAAGTATAGCTAGAAGATCTATAAGCGGAAATATACGAAAATTAAGAGGTAAAGTATATCCTAAGAAGCATAGCAGAGTAATTTATGGAAGAATTCTATAAGGGATTAACTTAAGGATATAATAGAGCTATAAGCTTAGTATTAGGACTCTAAGAGGAATACATTATTAACGGAATCTAGGGCTTAGCATAAAAAGTTATTAAGGAATATTTAGATTGCTAGAGAAATAAACTAATAAGGCATAAGCTATATAGAGGGCTATAACCTATTAAAATACCAGAAAGACTATAGGAGGTTATATTATAGGACTTTATTATTAAGTTATTAAAGTTAAGAGACCCTATTACTGGACGAGATTATAACGCGATCTTAGTAATAGTAGATAAGCTTATAAAGTGGGGATACTTTATAGCATATATAGAAGAAATCTTAGCGGAAGATATTGCTAGAATCTATGTTAAAGAAGTGTTTATAAGATATAGAGCACTAAGTAAAATTATATTAAATAGAGATCTAAGATTTGTAGTAGTATTTTAGGAAGTATTCTTAGCGGAATAAAAAGTTAGAGCAATAATTTCTATTGCATATTATCCGCAGACAGACGGTTAAATAGAAAGATTAAATTAGACACTAGAGCAGTATCTAAGGTACTATATTAATTACGCATAGAATAATTAGGTATTGCTATTACTAGTTATATAGTTTACATATAATATAACACCTTAAGAAGGAATAGGCATATTACTATTTAAGGCAAATTATGGATATAAGCTAAAAACATTATTGTTATTACGATAAGCGAAGAAGATAAGTAGCACAGCTAAGGAAAGAATAAAGATGTTAATAAATCTTTATGCAGACCTTATAGAATTAATAAAAAAGGTATAAGAGAGAATAAAAAGGTCCTATAATACTAGGAGATCTAAGGGACTAGATCTTAAGGAGGGAGATAAAGTATAGCTACTATACAAAAATTTTAAGAGTTAATGACTAAGTAAGAAGTTAGACTACGTTAGACTAGGACCTTTTAAAATCACGCAGAGAATTTCACTAGTTATGTTTAAGTTAGACCTACTAGCCAAAATAAAGATTTACCCTATATAGTATATTGCAATACTAAAGCCAGCATATAGGAATATTAAGCCACCGATTTACGAAGTAGACACGTATAAAGGATAAGAAGAAGATAAATAGTAAGTTTTAAAGGTTATTAGTTATAAAGATATTGATGACGAAATATGGTATAAGGTAAAGTAGATAGGCTATACTAAGACTACCTAAGAACTACTAGAGAATTTAAAAAATGCTATAGAAAAGGTATAGGAGTATTAAAAGAAATTAGGCTAGGCAGTATTAATAAAAAAGGATTGCTAAAGAATAAGTCACCTAAGGGGGACCTAAGAAGAGTAGTTGCCGAACTACTCGGATCTATTTCCTTCTCTATTAGAAGAAAGTCCGTTCTTTTATTACTAAGTTCCTATAGACCCTATTCTATAAGTTTCTACTCCTTAAAATAAACCTTTTTACGCACCTTCTTAAGACGGATTAACTAAGTAGGCGCCATAAGATAAGACTTAAGGGCCTGTTGCTAAGCATTAGTAGCCTCCTATTTAGCGTCCTAAGAATAGCGTAATTTAGTAAGAGTAATAGATAGCTTATTATCTAGCTATATAGTAGTAAATTAAATATAAAACCCTAAGACAAATTAATTAGGGAACTAGACAACTATTAAGAGTAAAAGGTTATATATATTTAGCATTAGATATAAAGTAAACGTTATAAAACGAATAAATATTCGCTTTAGTATACTTTAAGTAAGAGGACGGTTATTGTAAAGATAGGTTCGCCAACATAATATAAACCAACCCCTCTTTTAAACAGCGAGAACACGGAGATAATATAATCTCACTAAGAGACAGTATCGCAGCAATGGTGCGAGCACGACGAGCGGTTAAGAAAGAAGAAATTGCTTTAGGTATAATAAGTAATAATATTAACTAAATCAATTAAACGGATATTATACCTTTAGTAAGCGACTTAAAGATATTTTAAATCTTTAAGGACGAAGATAAAGAGGAGGGAAATAGTATTACGGACGCTTTAAGTATAATATTATAACTACTTAGAGAAGAGTTAAAAGAAGCTAGTTAGTTAATATAAGCACGGTCTAGGATAGAGCCGATAGAGCCATATAACGAAGAAAGGTAAGCGAGGTTATATAACGTAATCTATATAATCTATATAATCTATATAATCTATATAATCTATATAATCTATATAATCTATATAATCTATATAATCTATAATAGAGTATATAGAGCATACGTACGTTATGTATAAGAAGGATTTTATAGGAGTACGGTTGTGTATTTAAGGACCCTTAGTTCCTACCTAAATAGTTCCTTCCTTATAGTGATTCTCAGAATATAATTAGAGTTAATCTATTGGGCAACCACTCTACCAGTTGTTATTACATTGTTAACTTTAATTTGCATCACCTATACACCTAGCCTAATAACAGGACCTACCGTAGTTCTTACTACAAGGTTCTATTACACCCCTTACCAGATATATAATTATAAGATTTAATTAAAAGCTAATAACTTACTAGGCTATAGCCTCCTCTACTAATAATTAATTGACTAGCTAAAAGTAATAAAGTAGTACTTAATTAATAACCTAGATAAAGGGTTTATTAAGCTAAGTTAAGCCCATTTTACTTCCCCTACCCTATTTATAAAAAAGCTTAGTAAAGGTCTTTAGTTTTATATTAACTATTAAAAGCTAAACGCTATTACTTAAAAAGATTAGTATCCTATTTATTTAATTAATAAAACCTCCACATATTTAAGCCGGGTAAAGATCTTTACTAAACTTAATATCCATTAAGCTTTTTACTAAATTAGAATAGACCCTATATCTAAAGATTTAATAATATTCTATACCTATTATAGTTCCTATAAATATAAAATTCTTCCTTTTAGACTAATAAATGGGCTAACTATATAGTAAATGCATATAAATAACATTCTCTTTAATTACCTTAACGAATTCTGTATAGTATGCCTAGACAATATTTTTATATACTTAAATAATAAATTTAAGTATTAAGTTTATATTAAAAAGGTTTTAGAGAGACTACGGAACGCGGGCTTATAAGTTAATATTAAGAAATATAAGTTTAGGGTAAAACGTATAAAATACCTCGGGTTTATTATAACTATAAAAGGGATTAAGGTTAACCCTAAAAAGGTAAAAGTAATCTATAACTGGAAGCCCCCTTATATAGTAAAAGGGATCTAGTTCTTCTGTAAGCTTTACAGTACAAAGAATTAAATAAACGACTTGATTGTAAATATAGCTCTAAAGCGTCTATATATACACGAAGTGGGTAACAAAAAGATAATGACGATAATGCACAATTGCCGAGGTAGACAGCGCTTACAGTCGGCAATAGGTAATGGAAATAGGTAGTAAGACATAGGTAGTAAGACATACGATATTAAGAAACGGGTGGTGAGTCATAAGGTAATGCGAGCCTCGGTAGTCGGTTATATCTTCCTTAACTTTTATAACTTCTACTACTAATTTATCCACAATTATAGAATTATAGTAAAGCTCCTTATACGCCTAACTAAAAAGGACAGGCCTTTTATATTTAATAATAGCTATATAAAAGCCTTTAAAGAGATAAAGAATCGGCTTATCTCTTCCCTAATCTTTTATTACTATAGCTTAAACCCTAAATTAATATTAAAAACAGATGCTTTTAATAAAGTTATAGCGGGAATTTTATTACAGCTATACCCGGACAGTAAATAGTACCCTATTACCTTTTTCTTAAAAATAATAGACCTAGCTAAGTATAACTATAAAATATACAATAAAGAGATACTAGCTATTATTTAATTACTATTCTAATAGTATATAAAGCTTAAAGGTATAAACTTCCAGATTAAGATATATACAGATTCTAAAGCCCTAAAGTACTTTTTAACTATAAAGCAGCTTACTAAATAATAAGCCTAGTAGGCCGAAATACTCTTATAATTCTTCTTTATAATTATATATCGTTTTAGTAAGTAAAACTTTAAGCCTAATACCCTAACCTAAAGAGAATAAAATATAGGACCCTAAGATAAGCTAAAGACTTAATACTAGACGCGTGCCCTCTTTTATCCTAAATAGCTTAACTTATAGATTCTTAAGGAGCTAAACTTTTAGTAAAATAAGCTAGCACTAATAGAGGAGTCCTTAGCTAAACTAATAGGGCTAATTAACCACCTTTTAACTATAAACCGTATAGCTAACGCCCTAAAGGCTCTTTATAATTAAGCTATAAAAGAAACCCCTAATTTTAAAATAGAGGAAGGGTTGCTCCTATACTAAGAGCGGCTTATAGTCCCTAATATTAATAATTTACGGATAGAACTAATCCGTAAAGCTTATTACTAAGTCTCTATAGTATACTCTAGCAAAAATAAGACCTATAAAATGATTAACTATCACTACTACTAGCTAAGAGTAGTTATAGATATTAATTAATATATATGGAACTATAAGGACTGCTAAAGAGCTATAACCCTACGAGATAAAACCCTAGGACTACTTAAGCCACTCCTAATACTAGAGCGCCCTTAGTAGTATATCTCTATAGGCTTTTATAAACTACTTATAGACCATAACGAATATAATATAGTTATAGTTATAGTTAGCCGCTTTAGTAAACGCCTATTTTTAATTCCCTATTATAAAAATATTAATACTAAAGAGGTAGCCTAGCTATATATCTATTATATCTACTAAATTTATAGACTACTAGATACTATTATATCTAATTATAGGCTATAGTTTATATTAGCCTTTTAAAATAAGTTTACCTAGATTCTAGGTATTAAGTTAAAGCTTTTTATAGCTTACTACCCTTAAATAGACGCTTAGATAGAGATTATAAATTAGTACCTAGACTAAAGGCTTAGGCCCTTTATTAACTATATCTAGAATAACTGGTCTAAACTACTACCTTTAATAGACTATACCTAAGCAACTCTACCCTATAACTCTATAGGGTTTACCCCGATTTAGTTAGAAATGGGATATTTACCCTATATAAGCTTTAATTAAAAAAGGCTAGAAAAACTCTAGACTAGATAAGAAAGGCTATTCTATAGTAAGGCCTAATAGTATATTAAACGCTTAGAGGAAGCCTAGATGGTAGCCTATAAGAACCTAGAAAAGCCTAAAGATTAATAGAATAGTAGGTAAATAAACATCGTTAAGAGCCTAACTTTACTCCTAGTAATATAGTCTAGGTTATAATAAGGAATTAAAAAACTAAACAACCTAGCTATAAGCTAGACTATTAAATAATAGGACTATATAAGGTCCTTAAAAAGATAGGCAACTTATATAAGGTAAAGCTCCCAGATTTAATTAGGGTGCACCCTATTTTTTTACTAGATAAGTTATAGAAAGCTATAAATAACCTATTACCTAGATAAAAGAACAAGCCTTTCCTACTGTTAGTTTTATAAGGTAATATTACGTAGCTACGGTTCGTAGATAGTATAATGATTATTATTATATATTCCTCTTACTTAAGGAAGGGCGAGGAGCCTAAGACTCCTCGCCACGCTAGTGCCGCGGCAATACGTAACGGCAACTTGCCTATATTCCTAACACTAGCAACTCTTCTTTTACGGTTGCCATCTATATATATATACTGCTTGCCTAGCGTAATAAATATTAATCCTCCTTACTTACTATTGCTATTGTAATATAAGTCTCGCTATTTTAAAATTTGCCTCTTAGTACGTAGCGCTTTCTTACTTAGGAGTCGTAGGTAGATATTATATTAGGGCCGCTAAGGCGCTAGTTATAAGCGAGCCAATGGCGATTTTCTATCCTAGGGATGGAAAATCCTAATTGGCTAGTTAGAATTAGGGTCCGTAGGATGCCGCAAGTAGCGTACCCCAGTATTGTTATAAAGTCTCTCTCTTACTCCCTTTTAACCTAACCTTTAACTCGTATATATAGAGTATTTATGTTAATAAATGTTTCTAGAGCTTTATTTGGGTTTGCCTTTATTATTATATCTGCTAAGTTATCTTAGCTATTAATCTATTAAATCTTAAAGAGTTTTCGCCGTTTATAGAATTGCTAAAGTGCCATAATATCGATTATAAGGCGCTTTCCTTTATAGTACTAAGCTTAACTAAGCACTTATAGAGGGAGTATAAATCGGTATATATAATTATAAGGATAATAAGAAGTTTGAGTTAATTTATAGTTATCTTTAGGGTAGTTCTAATTGCAATTACTATGTTAACTCCGCTGACCATTCCGTATATCTCTAACACTAGAACGCTTTAAATAACACGCTTACTCTTAGTTAAGCTCTAATAAATAAGATTGCTATAAATTATAAAGTTATTCTTTCTAGTAAATTTATTCGCGATAATAATCTTATATCCTAACTAGAAGCTAAAATCTTTATTATTTACAAACGATCTATTAATAAATATAAAGAGCTTAGCGGTAGGAAGATTAATAGGCACGTAGAGTAGTCCCTAATTAAGATAGTTTATTTACTAGGAAAGGCGTTTATTTAGGGCAAGAATATCGTCCTTAGTTAGTTCCTAGTATTAGGTAGTAATAGAGAGATTAAATAAAGCCTTAGGTTAACAGATAGAAGTAATATAAGCTCTATAAGCGCGTTACTCCATATATCCTTACTTTAGAGAATTAGCGTTAATAACATTAATCTTCTTACCTTAACCCTTCTGGCGTAAAGCAATAGAATCCTTATTTAGGGAGAGGGTGCATATATTAAAGAGTAATGGTATTATTAAATTAAGCTTTTCCTTTAGCTTTGCTATAAGATTTACCTTTACTAACTTATCTTCTTTAAGAGCTAAGAATTGGTCGTCTCCTAAGATAATTATATTATTAGTTTATATACTGACGATTCCGAATAGAGTTCCTATAGTTATAATTAGAAAGTATAGGTCGAATATAGAAGTAGTTATTAAAAGCTTCTCTTTATAGTGCTTACTATAGGTAGCCCACTAATAAGTTTCTGCCTCTATAATTCTATATAACGGCTTAAGCATAACTATAATTATATCTTCGGGATATTGGTGGCGAATTTGCTCTAAAAGGTATGCTAATATTAAGCGCTAAAGGTGCGTCTCTAATTAGGTGTAGGCCTAAGTAATATCTTATAAATAGACCGCTATTCTATTCTTTATTAAGGAGGGAGCTAATATAATAATAACTTATTAACTAGCTCGTTAAATTATAAAAGATTATATAAAAATTATCTCCTTACTATTATCGTTGTAACCTTAGATAATAAGCCTTAATTTCTTAAATAGGGCGTTAGTAGCTTTGCCCTTAATCTTGTTAACTATTCTTAACTTAAAAATATAAACTCTATTAAACTTAGTAGGGTTATACTTCTTAAGTTTAAAGACTCCTTTTATAATAAGACTATTAATCTCCTACTTATTAGATGCTTAGAAAGGAGCTCTAGGAGTTATAATATAACCTTTTTTTAAAGCTATTTTGCGAGCTTAAAGTTAGCCTTCTCCTTAGCTATTATAAAGGCTATTAATAACTTAACTCTATTCTTAATAGCGGTAATAAATTGCTCTTTAAAATTAATAAGATGTTAGTAATTTTATAATCCCTTTGGGCGGCCTCTACCGCGTTATAGTTGTGGTATATCTACTACAATTATATTAGGATTATAGTTGTCTTTTAGAGTACGTTAATTGTAGTTCTCCTTTAGGGTATCTTTTAGGGCATCCTATAAAGGCTTAAAACTATTATCTTTATAGTAAGGCTTAATAACGGTTAAATAGAATTAAGTGGGTCTATAAGGCATCTAAATAGTATAAGTTTAATTATTAATTATAATAAGTTAATATAGGCCTAACTATCCTCCTTTTTTACGCTATACGCGTACCTTAGACTAGAGTAGTAGATTAAGTATAGTTAAGGTATTTAGGCTATTTCTTATTCCTAGTACGTTGTTAACCTAGCGTATAGCGTAGAGATATTATACCTCCTTTATTACCTTATAAATAGCCTTAGCTTATTATATAATAGAGGAAGATAGTAGAGAATTATTAGTTATTTAAGGGTAGGCGCTAAAGACTAGTAATATAGGTATAAGTCCATCCGGGCCAGCGGAATTATTAATAGCTTTAATAGCTATTTATAAAGTAAGTTCTTTACTAGCGTCCTCTAGTTCTAAAGAAATAATCTTATATACGTGGCGTAATAGTATATAATATCGCTCTACTTTTTTAATACTATTATATACCTTAATAGAAACTTCCTTAACCTTAATTACTATTGCCTTTATCTGTTATCGAAACTCTATAGATAAGAAGTTCTTTTCTATATTATAGATAATTTAGTTAGGGGGTCCTAAGTAGATATTAATTTAATATAACTAAAGGGTATCCTATACATTTCTGGCTAATATATCTTTTAAGAAACGCGCGGCTTAGAAGAAGGTTAAGAAGTTAATAACTTAGAGTACTAGCTTGCCGCTAAGATATATAACGTTAATAATAATATAAAAGTTAAAGTCGTAGTTATCTTTAAGGGTGAACTTAAATTGGCTAGGGGACTTTTGGTTTATTTAGTAGTAATAGTAGTACTTTATAAGATGCTTAATTACCTTAACTTTAACTTTATAGCCTGCTTGCTAAAGAACCTTAAGTAATTAGTAAACTAATAAGTAACTAAAATAATAGTATAGTTGGCGTAACTCTAACTTAATTAAATGGCTTTAAGTAATACTCTTTTCTAGTTATTAAAGGAGTAGTTAAGGGTAACCCTACTTATGTATAATAGGCACCCAATTATCTCCCTATATAAGGATATTCTTAAGGTTATTAAGCTTAACGCCTAATTTATTTATATCTCTAATATAAAATAGAAATAGGGTATTTGTGGAAATAATATAAAAAGTAATATACCCTAAGGGGGTTTAAACCCTAATTGTGCTAAGAGAGATTATAGTACCCTTACTAAAACGAATTATATGTTGGCCTATTGTTAAATAGTTAATTTAAATAGAGCTATTAAGCTGCTAAAGGGCTCGAACTTAAGGTTCTCCTACTATAAATACTCCTGCGGCTTTAATGTCTGGTATAATACTATAAAAGATATTTACTAAGTATCTATTATTAAAGGAGAATATAAAACTCTCTTTTAGCTTATTAAAGATATCTAATTTCGTAATAGAATAGAGTGTAGATTAGTTATTAAGAATAGCGACAGTTTATATACTATCTACCTTACTATACTTAGTAAAGTATTGGTTAGGGGAGTAGTCTTTAATTTCTATATCTATAAGGAGCTATTTAACCTTATTAACCTTACCCTTAAGATCTTCTACGCCTTTATATTAAACTAAAAAGCTTTAGAAGTAAGCTGTAGTAACCTAATAATTTCTAATATTTCTTATACTTTAATAAAACTTATTATATGCCTCCTTTTGCTTATTAAGGGAGTGTCTAGTTAACTAGTAATTTGGCTTCTTATAAATATAGCACTTTTTTTAGCAATTACTTCGGAATAAACCTCCATAAGGACCTCTATAATTACCTTATAGTTAACATTAATTATACCCTTTACTGTATTTCCTACTACGGCCACTATATATTTAGTTAGTCCAGTTATAATTATATTAGTTAGAACCGCTTAGTTAGGTAAGGCTTTTAGTATAAAACTATTAAGATTCTTATATTTATGTTATAGTACCTATAGCGGAGCGTAGCTTAGTATATACTCCTTTAAACGTATTTATAGGTTTATATAGCGCTAAGTTATACTTAGGAACGCTATAGCAGGCTAAGATAACCTAATCCCTTAGACTGTTTTTATTTTAGTAAGTTTTAGTAAGGCTACGTTAGATTTTTTAGAGTTTATTAAAGAGTAGTTAAAGGCACTCTAAATAAGTCTTTATTAAGTTAGAAGCGATAACTCATTAAAATATAGTCTCCCGCTATTTAGATATATAAAGTTAGCGATTTTTATTAGTTTTAAAGTAGGTTTTAGTAAGCTAAAGTATTGCATTAAAGCTATAGTTTTTACCTATAATATAGTTGTAATAAAATATTACTGCCCGTCCCTTTAATATAATAGAGAAAGCGTAGTAGTACTAGTAGCATTAAATTTTAACCTTATTATAACAGTTATAGAAGACCTATAGTTTTACTCTAAGTATATTATATAATTCTCCTTTAAACTTCTTCTCTTTATCTAAATATACCTTTATTAAATTTATAACTTCTTATAGTAGAGGCTTACTGGTTAGCTAGAGTAGAGGAGCTAAAGGTAGTAAAGGTAGAGGAAGAGTACCTCTAGGTAGGAGAGTACCTTTAGGTAGGAGAGCACCTTTAGGTAAGAGAGTACCCCTAGGTAGAAAAGTAGTGTTCTAGGGTTTTTATTTTAAATTAAAGTTGCCTTTTAAAGAATATAGGTTGGTTTTAGGTTTCTATAGTTAATATATAATTTTAGCTTCCGTCTATACTAGTTTTTTTATACTAATAATAACGGCCTAAATATTGCTAGTAATTAGGTTATTATTCTTAGTAATATATACCCCATTCTTATAAAGGAAGTCTTAAAAATCCTAAATAATATTAACATTGCTAAGTGCCTAGGTGTTAGCGGTCTATTCTGCGAAATCCTCCCTAAAATATTCCTACAGCTGTAAATCGGCGTAGTATTTACTTTGGTAGAATATAATATAGTATAGAAGAAAGCTATTAACTTATTTTATGGTATAAGTTATTATATTAAAGGTAAATTCGTCCTAATTTTTATTAATAAGTTTCGCGTATAAAGCTACCCCTAGTAGTAAGGAGTCTTCCTAGTCGTTTAAGGTAGGTGTTTGTACTAATTTAATAGCACGAGTGAGTTAGATCCAGGGGCACGAAATACGTATAGTATTATATGCTTGTTTGGATAATTATAACTATTGATTATATAAAGCAGACTACGTGGTCTATATACTAATACACCTCCCCCCTAATTAGTTAGTGCTTTATAAGTGCACCAGACACGTAAGTGAGTGGTTGGTACACTAAACGCGTAAACGCGTACCTAGTATACTAAACGCGTAAGCACGCGGTCGGTATAACAGGTGCTATAATTATATACTAGCGGTACTTAAAAAATGAAACCACTTATATATAGCCTCCGTAATTGCCTTAATAGAACTATAAAACACATAAGAAAATACATAGGAAATCCCTCCTAAGGTGCCTTCTAGGTTGCCTTCTAAATAGTGCTCTAATCTAGCCGTAAGTCCTACTTACGGTTCATAAAATAAACTATACGGCCTTTTAACGGGCCGTAAATATACCATACGGCCTTCTAACAGGCCGTAACTAAACCGTAAATACTCTATTAGTCTCACTCTACCCATTCTATAACCTTTAGGTTAAGCTTATTTGTATTAATTAGGGGTTTAAAAGCTTAACACAGCTTTGCCTTAGTTATAGCATCTACTAGGTTGTCTCCGCTGCTAATCCATTTAACCTCTATAATCTCGTATTGTTTATAGGCCTAATATAAGCACATTAGGTCGACAATAAGCCTCTTCTTCTATGTTGTACCTAGTTTAACTAGGTAGTTATAGAGGGACTTTAAATTAGTGTATAAAATTAGGAGTAGCTGCTTCAATTATAGGATCTTCTAAATTGTTAATTTAATTACGGCTGCTATATTAAAGCTATAGGCTAGTGCATATAATTTAAAAGCTAGTACACTGCGGGTTACTTACTTACATTTCATTAAAGACCAATATAGTATATTTACGTCTTAATTATAGTCCATAAGTACAATTATAAAGCCAATTTATAATAACAGGTCCCTATTATTAGCAAAGGAGGCGTTTATAAATACTATTACGCTAATAGAATTTAGGTCTAGTGGTATAAAAGTAAGTCCTCTTATCACATTATTAATCTACCATTAAATGCGCTTATTAAGCTACTTAATATTTTCTTCTTACAGGTCTACTGCCTGGGCCGTAAAGGACAAGTTATAGGCAGATTTAGGTTAGTAGACTATAGTAATATAGGCGCCTCTTATACGCTATATAGCGTATTAATCCTTCGTATTTATAGTCTTATAGGTCTCTCTATAGGAACTAGTAAGGTCTATAGGCTTTACTATAATAAGCTTTAGGTTTTAAGCTTAGCGTTCCTAGGTTAGCTAGATTAAGTTGCCCTTTTATATAATTAAGCCTCCATTAAACTTAATTAGAGTCTACTTAGTTAACTGCTCTTACAGCTTTGCTAAGAACTTAGCTTCTTACAATTTAGTCTCTTTAGCGTCCATAAATATCTAGTCTGCTAAAAAGAGGGTATTATTTATTTAGAGTCTAATAATACTAAGGCCGTTTAATAGGGTATATAGGAGGTAAGGGTTATAGGTTAACTGCTCTATCTTAAGTTTACAGATATAGTGCTAGTAGTATATCTTAAACCAATAGTTTCTAGCTTCTAGCACTCTATAGAGTAGTTTTATAACCTATAAAATTATTCCTAGTTACAAATTAAGCTCCAGCGGTGGTTGTATAAAGATATCCCTACTTAAGTAAGTATTAGATTATACGTAGGCTTATGAGATATCCCGTAGGTAAAGAGCTATAGGTTTGCTTTACTATAGGCTAGGCGTAAGTATAAGTATAATCCGTTGGTTAACTTATTAGATTATAGGTAATTGCATAAGGACTAAGTCCTTTCCCTAGTTATTATAAGCTTATATAATAAGCCTTGACTTTTTAAAGGCTTTATTAGTATTAGGGTGCTTAATTTTATTAATGAAGCGCGAGTTAAATATACAGACGCCTTACGGAACGTCTCTCTCCGTTATAACTACAAAAACACCCTTTTTAAGTAGTCCGTTAATCTCTTTATATTATAAGTCCGTAAAAGGGGTTTCCTATACTAGAACTAATATATCTATAGGCGGAGATTGCCTTACAGATATACCTACGGAGGTTAGGTGATTTTCTATTATAAAGTTCTTATCGGGGCGTCCTCGGCCACGCTTTATAGCAGGTTTAATAGGTTTAGTGGGTTTCTAGGGGACCTCTAAGGTAGGTAAGGGTGCTTCTAGTTTATTTAATTTGGTAAGTATTTCTAGTTTACCTGATTTAGCGGGTGCTTCTAGTTTATCTAGCTTGGTGGGTGCTTCTGGTTTGTCTGGCTCGACGTTATAGGTGTTTTTAGACCGAAAATAGGGTTTTACGGACGTGTTTCTAAAGCTTATTAGTCCGCTAGGGAGCTATATATAGCAGGTCTCGTCTTTTACAGCTAGTAGACGGTAAGGTCTAGTCTAATTACCGCTTTTACGCCATATAAGGACTTCAGAATTAAGCGGGAGGTTGTATACTAAGGTTGTATTAGGTCCGTTATGGTGGTATAAGGCGTTATTAATAGTTTGTTTAGCCTGTAATTTAACTATTTTGGCTATTACCTTCCGTATTATAGCTGCTCGATCCGTAACGGACGGGGTAGGAGGGTCTAGTTTACTTATTCTTAGGTAGGCTCCGTAGACTAAGAGGGTAGGTACTAGTCTATTAGGGCTAGCGGTGTTATTAACGGCTTTTACAGCCATTTATAAAGCCAGTTCTTTTTAAATATTCTTATACTTGTCTATAATAATCTAGTAAGCTCTCTATAGAGCTAAGTAAGCTTACTTAATAAGCCTAACAAACTAGTACGCCTTAATTAGAACGGCTTTTATTAAAATAGCCATAGCCATAATATACTATTAGAATTCCTTACTAATAAAGTTCCTGCTAGCGTTATAGGTAATATACTTAGGAGGTCTAAGGTATATATTAATCCAGTAGGTCCGTAAAATGTCCTAAGTATATTTTATAGATATATTTTACAACTAATAAGCGGCTTAATAGCGGGTTGCCTTATTAATTATATATAATACTAGGCTGCCGTTAATATATATAATGTTTATATATACTAAGTGGTTAAAATTAAGGTCTTTATAAAGAGTAAACTTAAATCGGCCTAGGGAACGTCTATATTTCTAGTAGAAGGAGCAGTATTTAGTTAGGTAGTTAACTACCTTCCTATTAACGTTGTCATGTCTAAAGCGTTTAAGGACTCTATACAGCTTTTCGGCTAACAGGTAGCCGAAACGGCGGTATAGGCGGTGGATTTCTATACTAGTGAGGTAGCACGGGTTATAGTTAAAAGATTCCTAAATATAGGTCCGTAAAGTCTCTCCCTATATAAGGAACGGGTGTCCAAATTATTATATAATTAGTAGGGTAATATGCTTACTTCCTAGGGCAGTTACGGGGCTAATTAAGGTGTCCATAATATTATTATAGTAAACCTATAACCTATCTATATCCGTAAGATAAAGTAGGAAAAAGGTATCCGCTTTTACTACGTGGAAGTTAACTAGGCTAATTAAGGTCTTAACTGCAACTAATCTAATTAATGCAGTTAAGCCAATACCGAATTAGACGTTTATAGCCCCAGTTTATATAGTATCAATGTCCGTATTATTATTTGCGGTAGTCTTATATATAAGGTATTATCCGTAACCTACAGTAGACTTCTTAGAGGCACCTATATCAATTATAACACTATAGAATTCTTTGGGGGTATAGCGTTTTATAGTAATATATACAAATAGGTCCTATTTACGGTCTATAACGTCTATAATAGGTCTAACGGGTATGCTTATAGGCCAGTTTTCGGGTGTAATTAAGTATATAAAGGAGCAGTCGGCTAATACGGTTATAATATTAAAGGCTTGGCTATCTATAAAAGGTCTAAAAGTGGTTAGGAATATCTCTAAGGTCTCTTATTCCTAAGCGTTTAAATTAAAGTCAATTATAAGGGCTTTTATTAACTTATTAGGGGGCTCTTCTACTTCCTCTCCTTTATATTCTAAAATAAACTAGTTAATACGGCTATTAAGTCTCTTTCTAGACTTATTATATTCTTCCTAGGTATGCCTTATAGACTAATATCCTTCTTTACCGCACACGAAGCATTTCTAGCTAGTTTATCTACGGGGGTATGTTTTTATATAGGGGTTACTATAGGGGTTACGGGTAGGACTTAGTTAGTATAGGTGCTGCTAGCAGTAGCGGCAGTCCGTAAAGTAGACGTCTAAGTCTGTTTATAGATATTAAATATCTGTAATAAAGGCTTAAGTGCTGCCTAGTAGGTTTAAGACTTCGTACATTATAATAGAGGAGCGTAAATTATTAATAAGGCCAGCTAAGGTATCTATAGGCTTATAGTAGGCGTACTTATAGGGCTCTACTTCCTAGTAGGCCGTAATAAGTTTATTATATAGGAAGTCGTCTGTTTAAAGCTTAGCGTTAAGGCCATACTATAGGTGCCGGAGGTCTTTAATAAGAATTTATAGGCACTCTATAGTTGATTTTTTAGTATTCTTATTAATTACGGTCCGTAGCTTAGTTGTATTTTATTAGGTAAGGATATTACGCTTATATTCTAGTCCTTTAAAGTAGTTATAGGTGGCTTTATATAGCTTATTAAAGGGAACACTAAGGGGGTTGCTCTTAAGGTTAGTATAGTAGTGGTTAAGTACTAGGCCGCGTAGTATGGTAAAGTAGGCTTAGCTAAACTCTTATTTAGGAATATTAGCCTTCTGGCAAAGGTTTATAAAGATAGTTAGTTTAAAGTCGAAGTTATTATTTTCACCGCTGTACTTAGATTCGTTAGTGTAAAGCTTAGCTAGGTTAGCTAGCTCCTTACTATAGGTCTTTACTTAGGTAGGTTACGGATCTATAACTTATAGATTTACGGCTTGCGGATATATAGCTTACGGATATATAGTTTACGGATATATGGCTTACAGATCTATAACTTAAATAATAGGGGTAATTTAGTCCGTATTTTGGTTTGCAGGGGTATTATAGTCCGTATTTTAGGTTATAGGGGTATTATAGTCCGTAGCGTGGTCCATAACTTAAGAGTAGGGTATATTTTAGCTAGTAAGGTTAGCTCTAAAGCCGCTTAGGTCTATAGGATAAATTTAGTTAAGTAGGTTAGGTATAAGGCTAGCGATCCCATTAAGTTTAGAAGAAGTAAAGAGTTCTTTAGTAGTTTTAACCTAGTCTAGGATTTCCT
>Ga0307515_10011849_pt1 | contig 16492 bp, 3 predicted proteins | sample 17_EM_MG_FD_194513 | JGI IMG/M metagenome (GOLD analysis project Ga0307515, IMG submission 194513) | Populus trichocarpa ectomycorrhiza microbial communities from riparian zone in the Pacific Northwest, United States - 17_EM | ecosystem: Host-associated > Plants > Roots > Unclassified | place...
AGTCCGTAAGAAGAAAGGAAAGAATGTATTCTGGTAGGTCGTGATAGAAAGAAGGAGAGAAGCCGAAGGCTCCATATATACAGGAAAATGCCAAGGCACTAGGCGTAAGCCATTTTACCCCACCACATACCTCCCCTACCAAGAACGTTGTCCCCTAACGTTCTATACTATAGAAGAATAGCCAAATAAAAGAATAGCAAAAGCAGAATAGAAAAAGAAAGCATATCCCTAAAAGAACATAGGTAACCTTATCCTTAGCCCTCCTATAGAGCTATCCTACAGTGTCCTTCCTACTAGCGGTAACCAAAATAGCTGTAAACCAGAAATGACAATAGCAGTAGTAGCAGTAGTAGCAGTAACAGCAGTAATAGTAACGGTAGTAGTAATGGTAAAAAGTAGATAGTTGGTGTAGTAAGACAAAGCAAAACGGTTAGTGGTAGAGCGGTCAGTAATAGAACAGTCGGTAGAAGAACTCAGTCTGTGTAGTAAGCAGTAGGATATCCAGCAGCAGAACTTTTAGTAGTAGAAATCTCGGTAGCAGCAGAGGGTCGGCAGCAGTTAGTCGGTAGCAGTTAGTTAGTGGCAGTTAGTGAGAATGGTAGCAGTAGAACAATCGGAACACTAGAGCGGAACAGTCGGAATAGCAATGGCAGTAGTAGCAGCGGTAGAACAGCTGGTCGGCAGCAGTAGAACAGATCGGTTGGAATAGCAGTATAGAACGGTATGACAGACCTAGCAGATTTAGCAGTAAATAGACCTAGCAGCGGTACAAATCTAGGACGGTAGAGACAGCAGTCGGTAGAGACAGCAGTTGGTAGAGATAGCAGTTGGTTGAGATAGTAGGGACAAAATAGCCGGACGGAATAATGGCAGCAGTAGCGGTGGCGGCAGGGCAGTCGATTAAGGCTGTCCGTGGCTCTATATCAGGCCCTGCATCTAGCTATGCGTCTAGCTATGCGTCTAGCTGCGCGTCTGGCTGTGCGTCAATAGCTCTGTATTGCATATTCTGCGTCCGCGTCTGCGTCCGTGTCCGCGTGTATGCGTGTATGGCTGCCTTGACTGCTGGCCGAAGACCGTCTAATTGGTCGGCGATGACGTGCTGCAACTGATCGTTCGGTTGTTTGATTAAGGTAGAAAGTTGGCCCGGTCGAAGGCCCTAATTGTCCTGATTTGAATGCGGAGATAGCTTTTAGCTGATTTAGACTTAATGAGGCCCTGGCTTGACTTAAGGTGTCCTCTGCTGTATGTATAACTGAGGCTTTGCATCTGTAGACAATTGATCAAAACTTCCGTGTAGACGTACGTTTAATTAAGGCTTCGTATATATAGGCGTCCAGTTAAGCTGTCGTACTGTTGTCCAATCAAGGCTCTGAACCCGTATGCTCTATATCCGTAGACTCCGTGTATGACTCCGTGTGAGACTCCGGGTAAAGCTCCGTATCTATGTCTGTAGGAAAGATCGTTTTGGTACAAATCCGTGGGCGTTAAGACGTGCGGCAATTGATTAATTAAGGGGTTAAAGGGAGAGGCTCTTGCAGAGGCTCTAAGACGTTAATTGGCCGTGTTTCTGCGTGCCTGTGGTAATGTATCTTTGACTGCCGATTGAAGACGTCTGACGGCGACGGTGACTGATTCGATTTGACTGTGACAACGTACGATTGACTGACGTTTAAATAGGGTATTAGGTCGGCCCGACCGAAGGCTCTAATTTGACGACTTGGCTTGTACGGGCGGCGTTTGACTGATCAAGATTTAACTGAGGCTCTGGCTTGACACAAGGTGTCTTCTGCTGCACGTATGACCTGGGTTCTGCATCCGTAGGCTCTGCATCTGCGGACAATCGATCAAGACTCTGGCTGTGCAGTTGTTCTGTCAAAGCTTTGTATCCATGTAGTTAATCGATTGGAGCTCTGCATCCGTAGTTGATTGAGGCTCCTAGCGTCCACCAGGCGTCCAATCCGGAGACCTGTCTTGAGACTTCCTTCCTTGTGAGTATAAACGGCAGCTTCCAGTAGACCATTTTCGCAGGCCTTGTGCTTTTCTAGATGTCCTTTGTAGCTGCTTCTTTACCCTTTCTAAACCGTCCTTGCTCTTGGCTTCTTCGGTGTATCCTTAGGCTTTTGCGGCTGCTTCTTTGTTCCCGCTGCTGGCAGTACGCTCGCGTATCCTTGATCTTCCTCCGGCTTAAGAGCCTTCTTAGGATTGTCTTCTGCTTCTAGTCTCTTTATCACTGTCCTGCTAACTCTGCGCTTTATCTAAGTCGTCCTTGGTTCTTCAAAGCCATCCGGTAACAGCTCCTTAGCTATTATGACTACCTCCATCGCATATCCCTTGCCCTTGTGTCCATAATACAGTCCTTTCGTTAAGACGGTCTCTGAGAAGTGCTGGCTCCTGTACGTCCAATTCCTGTTTCCCTTGTAATCCTCGATAAGGTCCTTTACTGGCTTAGTTAGATACGGCTTTGTCCTGTCTTTAGTCGCATGAGGATGGCTTGGGCTTAATGTGGTTAGCTGTGCCCTGTGTACGATCTCTTGCGGAGCATCTTTGTTAGCGCCTCTTTTGTATACCGCTTTACCGTTCTGTGGCGCCCGTTTTCTAATATTGTGCTGCTGTCCTTGTATGGGTCCCTTCCTTGCCGTGGTATCCGTCCTCGTCTTACAGCTGGCGCAGTACTGAATTCGGGTGGTAGTGGTAGAGCTGCGATTAGCTGTTGTTTGAATAAGGAATAAAGTCGGCCCGGTCGAAGGCTCTAATTTGACGACATTTGACTGATTTGATTTAGTGACGGCGACGTGCTGATATCGAGGCTCTGGCTTGATTCTACCCTTTGACTGGCCGTAGCTTATATGCAGTTACTTGAGACCAAGGCTTCCGTACAGTTGTTTGATTAAGGCTCTGCGTACAGCTCTGCATCTGGCTCTGTATTGTATAATCGGCTCTGTATCCGTGCAATTAATTGAGGCTCTTGGTGCCGTTCTTATTGTGCAGCTGGCGTATTTCTAGGGGCGGTGTGGAGTTCTGCTGGCTCTATTGCTGAATGGACCAATTAGGATTTTCCATGCCGGGCATAGAAAATCGCTATTGGCTCGGTGACAGGCGGTGAGCTGAACTAACATCTTTGCAGTAGGTATCTTGACGCGTCTTAACGCGTTGCGACTAAGAAAGTAAATAAGAAAGGAGCTTTAGGAAATGCAGTAATTAAATAGATAAATAGAAATCTTTTATATAGCCGTTACCCGTGTCCCTTTCCCCACCTTAGAACTTGACTGTCCCCTAGTTAAACATCCTACACCTCCTGCGGAGCCTGCTGCGGAGCCTGCGGGTTAACGGCTTTAAGCGTCTGTCTCTAATGACCGTCTCCAAGGGTCGGACGATTCTGATAGTAGTCCTCCCTAGCTTCAGCTGTCTTATTTATAGGCTGTGACCTAATCTGTATGTAATCTCCTGGTTGTACATTGTTCTCCTACGGCTTAGTGGCTGTCCTGCTGTCTCTAAAGGTTATGCGATTTTAATAGTAGTCCCCCTAGTTTATACTTTTCTCGTCACTGAGCTTTAGCGCTGTTCCGTCATGGAAGGCCTACTACTGCGTCTATTCTTTCTTGGTCTGTCTAGGTCTGCTCCTTAGTACGTATGGAGCCAGTTCTTAATGTTTTTCAATCGTCCTTTATTGCCGAGCTACGGTAGTTTAAACCCAGGTCGTTTGCGTATCTTAGCTACTAGTCTTCCTTAATTGGACAGATATATAAGTCCTTGCTGAATAAGATCCCCTAAGCCCTAACATTCTTGCTTGGTGAAACGGTGACTTCCTCCGCATCCAAAATAGGTCCGCCGGCCTTGTCCTTGCGTACCTCATGCGTCCCGTTGCGGCCGTCCAAAGGCGGTAGAACCCTGCGGATATCGAGAGTCCTGCGGATATCGAGAGTCCTGCGGATATCGAGAGTCCTGCGGATATCGAAAGTCCTGCAGAGGTCGAGAGCCTTACGGAACAAAGGGAGCTCGGGCGCTGTTCTGCTAGTCTTTATATTCTGGTGCTAAGCTGTATCCTTATACTGGGCTTTGAACTGTAACCTAATCTGTGGTAGGTGACTGCTGCTATACTAGGGCTCCTCCGTGTATACTTGGTCTAACTGGGTCCGTTTTCTAGCTGGCTTGACGGGCGTCGGCTGTCTTATTTGGCTAAAAGATTGTAGGCGGTCGAAGGGTAGCATCTTTGCTTATGACTGGCTGCTAATTATAGAACTGCTTAACTAGCTGATAAAGGCTCTGCTCCTTGGGGTCCATTTTTAATAGATGATCTGCGCCCTTATATAAACTAAGTTTGTCTTTTATGGCTCTTAGTAACTGATAGAAGTTAAAGGACTCTCGTCTATCTGGATTAGCTCCTGTTTTGGCTATAGTATGCCTTTAATATTTAAGCGGAAGTCCTTTTACAAACCAGTACCCTTACTGAGCGTTCCCTAGATTGCCTGCCTGCGTAACCCTTTGGGAGATTAGTGTAAACTGCCTACAGTACTCGCGTACGCTGCTTGGCGGACTATCCCTATACTGCCGTATATAGGCTTCTAAGAATTCTACCGTTTTAATCTGCCGAAAGCGGTTACTTTCTTGGTATTCTGCCCTAAGCTTTCTTACGAGCTCCGTCTAATTGCCGGCTGTGAATTTAGGTAGACTTTGGATCCACATTCCTATTTAGTAATCGCAGTAATCCGGAAGACCCTAGTACTTCTCCTTACTCGTTATGTGATATCGGGCGCATAGCCGTTTGTACTGCTCGATAAACTGTGATATATTCTGTCCTGCAAATTAAGGAGTTCCAGCAGTTCCTGGGGCTGGTATAGGCTGAACTATGACATAGATCTTGTCTCGAGCCGTTGACTGCTGGTTATAGGAGGGTGTATCTAGAGCTTTCTTTGGAGCTTGTAGGTGATCCTTACGGCTCTTATCCTTCGTCTACTGAGGGTTATCGGTCCTAGGTGAACGCTGCGGTAGGTCCGCTTGCATAGCCGTAGTCTTGACAGAGGATGTCCCAGATGGCTGTCTTAGCGGTACCTTGATAGGTGTATGCTGCGGCTGGTCTACTTGTATATCTGCGTCCCTAACAGAAGGCACCTGCTTTTTGACGCCTAAGGGGGGGAGCACGGAATCTTTATCTTCTACTGCTGCCGGGTCTCGATACCTCCATCTGTTTTGGCCTGCCGTTGCTCTGTGTGGTAGGGTACTGCTAGGCCTTAGGCTTCTACTTATATCTGCGTCTTTATGGAACGCCTCTATAGCTGCCACTAATACGATCTAGATAACTCGAAAGAAGATAAAGCTAAGCTAGAATAGGAAGCTTTTAAGGACAGATCTGATCTTATATGCTTGCGACCTTTCTTAGTATTCTCTCTTCTGTTCCTGAAGGGCAGCGCTGACTTCCTTCGCCGCCAGATGCCTTAGATCTCGTTGGCCCTTGGCTACCTATCGTCTCTGTATCTTCAATAAAGCTCTGGCCATGCTCGTGCGTAGGTAGTAGAAATATTGGGTAATTCCGACCGGTCGAAGTCGTCTGATTGGCTCGCCTGTTCGCTGGACGTCCTTGCTTGTAATTTCCAAGACACTCTTTTGCCTCCTGTTGCCACTCTTTGGCCTATGCATAGAGTCCAATGTCCGTCTTTTCCGCTGTCTTTTTGTTTAGGGACTACCTGGTTCCCCTCGCTGTCCAATACTGCCTAGTTCTCTGCTTCTGCTGTCTCGTTAGTCTAGCTGGCGGTTCCTTTGCAGCTAGTCGTTCTTCTATAGCTGGCTATTCTTCTGTAGCTGTAGTATGTTCCTGCGCGTCTTCTGTGTATATAGTTGTGTATAGAGTGCCAGACTTCTAATCTAAAGAGCTTGCCGTCGTCCCCACGTGGAATGCCATATGTGGTGGTGGACGCGGTCCCTCTTAGATAGGAAGTCACAATGCTGTCTGTCTGTTGGTCGGTCGGTCGGTCGGTCGGTCGTTAGTCGTAATCAATTAGTAGGAAAGCAGTCCGTAAGAAGAAAGGAAAGAATGTATTCTGGTAGGTCGTGATAGAAAGAAGGAGAGAAGCCGAAGGCTCCATATATACAGGAAAATGCCAAGGCACTAGGCGTAAGCCATTTTACCCCACCACAATATCCTCCCTATTTCTATATTATAGGAAGCCAGTTTTCCTTATATAGATAGCTACTCTTAGGTAAATAGTTAAGTTACTAGGAAGGATAAGGTTGAAAGCAGGATGTGGAATAGAGAAGTAGGATCCTTTTTATCTATCTTTCTATGTACTAGGTTCTTATACTAGGATAAGATTTATTTTTTTCCTAAATCCTATTTCTAGTAGGGTTTGCTGTGCTTCTTATCTTTTTCCTACATTATGTTATATAAAGGAGGTTTCTCCTCTAGCTTTAGAAACTAGGGAGATTTCTTCTTCTTCTTATAAATAACCTTCTAAACTTGTACTTATTAATATACTAGTTTAGCTGCTTTAAGAGACTCGCAGTCTTTACTATTAGTAAAGTGTTTTTCTTTACAGTTAATGCAAAGAGGGGTAGTATGCTTATAAGGTCTTCCTATTATATTATAAGTGGAACAGGAGTGGTCTTTAGATAAATATGCTACTGTATAAAACCAATAAGCCCTAGTAGAGTATCTATCTCCTATATGGCCAAATTTTTGGCAGCTTATACACTGTGTAGTAGGAGATACTTCTAGGTATTTAACTACTTTAGTAGCTACCCCTGTAATTAGGATTTCCTTCTACTTTAGAATTTCCTATCTTTTCTTCTCGTTTTTTATAGTAAAGACTATAGAGCCGAACCTAGTTTTTAGATTATATCTCTTTTCCCTAAATAAAATCCACCTAGGTAATCTCTATATCCTAATAGGATTAAAGGTCTCTATTTCTTCTTTTAGAAGTCTAGAGCCTCCTTCTCCTAGGAAGGGGGAGATAGAAACGCTATAAGCTACTACCTAAGCCTAGGGTTCTAGTTTTTGTTCCCTTTTAAAGGAGAAGCAGCTGGACTAGATGTCTTTATATTTAACTAGAAAGTCTATATTATATTCTTCTATAGTTATAAAAAGAATATTCTACTTTTCTTTAGTTCTAGCTATAGAAGCTATAACTGGCTTCTCTATTTACAATTTAGATATAAATAGTTAATTAACTGTATTTCGGATAGAGAAGGTATTTAAAGGCTGGTCCTTTTAGTCTGTAATATGGACTAGTTTCCTTTCTTATAGCTACTTCTTTTTTCCTCTAGTAGAGGTAGGGCAAGTAGGGCTAGTAGGGCCGGTAGTATAACTAGTTACTTTACTAGTAGGTAGAGATAAGGTAGAAGAAGAAGAGGGAGAAGAAGAAGGGGAGGAAGAGAAGGAGGAAGAAGAAAAGGAGAAAGTAGAAAAAGAAAGGCCCTTCCTTAGCTTTTCTGTGTAGGATTTTAGGGCTATTTCTTTACGGAGAGCTTGTACTTCTTCTACAAGTCCTTTTAGGACATCTTTCTCTTGTTTTTCTTTCCCTTTTATAAAGGGATTTCCTTCTACTAGAATACTTTATATATAGTCTCCTAACCATTTAACTTGCTTTTTTTTACTTCCTTATTCTAGCCCTTTACAGGCCTAGGTTAGGCTTTCTAAGGCCTTTTATAGGTGCTATTCTAGTAAAAATGGGAAGAAAGATGCACTAGCCGTAATAGGCTTAAGCTTTGCTGTCTTTCTTGTTTGTTTTTGGCTATCTTTTTTAGAAGAAGACTAAGGGCGGTTTCTTTTCTTTTCGTTCCTTATTATATGGTTTAGAAATAGTTTATCTACCTCTTCTATTTCTATATCTTTCCTAAATAGGTAGAGGGAAGACGGAAGGGAAGAGGTAGTTAACTGTTTGTCATCACTTATCTCTATAGAAGGATTTTCTTTAGGAGGCCTTTTTGGCTCCTTAGGAGCCTTTAGCATTTTAGATTTAGTAGCTTAAAGCTTATAGGGGGGGTTCCTAGTTTTTTCAGTAGATAATAACCTCCTTAGGTCTCCTATCTCCTCGTATAGAGATAAAAAATTAGGTAAAAAGCCTTCCTAGTTTTTACTGTCCTTCTATATCCTTTTTCCTTACTAACCCTACTAGAGAATTTCTGGGGAAATTAGACTAAAAGGTAGTAGAAAAACTGGGTAAAAAAGACTATAGTAATTATTTTCTTCTCTATTAGAAGTAGAAAAAACTACTAGAAAAAAGGACTTATTAGGCTTTTTCTAGCAGAAAAGCCCAAAAAGGTAATCCTTTTCTTATTAAGGAAAATCTGACTAAAGGAGATATAGAAAAATACCTACACTCCCTATTTTATTAGGCTTTTACTTTTTATAGAAGAAAAACCTAGAAAAGGTCTATGGTTTAATATTTTGGTATTTTTACCCCTACCTCGCTTATAAGCTAGGACCACCCCTTAAGAGAATTTTCTCTTAGGTAAAAGGGGGTAAAAAAGTAAATAAATCTACCTCTAGCTTGCTAGGTAGTAGGAATTAGGTCTTAAGAGTCTAAAAATCAATTGTTTTTAATAGGAAGATGGGTATGCGTAAGTTTTGAAGTGCGGCGCTACCTTTTAGTAATGTTGCATATGCGGTAAAAGTTTTATTACAGTCCTAGCTAGCTATAGGAAAAGTTTACTACCTATAGTATAAGATCTAGTGGCCTCTAATGCTTTAAATAGTACGTATTTATAAGCTGCTAAGATCTAAATCTAATTCTTTTACTAGTAATTAAGAGATAAACCCTATAGTCACGCCGCTGTCTATAAAGTAGTCTTACATTATCTATTTATTATTAACTTAAAGGGAGACAGGAATAACTATACAGCAGTTTACTCCCTCCTTCTCTTACTAGCCTAGTATAAGGGAGTAAAGATTTACTAGGCTCTCTCTTTTCCTAATTAAGCTAACTTTTACTTCTCTTACTAGTAAAAGCGCTTTATATAGCCCTTCTTACCGCAGTTATAACAGACGCGTAACTCGTTTAGATTGGGTTTTTACCTATTATTATTCTAGGATTAACTAGCGTTACTCTAGAGCTATAAAACCTACTTATATTATTCTTCCGCTAAGCGGTTAGATTGGAATCTACCCCTATTCTTAAAGCTAGGTCTAGTTCTACACTCTTTATTATTAGGATTTCATTTCTTTTACTTACCTAAATAGTCTCTTTTAGTATTCTTAATCCAAGTAGCTTTAGAGATAAGCTTTTCTTAAAAGGTAGGAATTTTACCCTTCTCTTATATAGCTTATTAAATTTTAGGTTATAACCTAGTAAGTAGCTAGTAAAGTTATATAGCGTTATCCTATAAGTCTAAGTAGGGTATATTATCTTTTAGCTTTTCTAAGTAGTTTATAAACTAGACTACACTCTAGCCTACTTGCTGTTTAGTGTTATAATATCGCTAGTTATAATCTATCCCTTAATTAGTAGGGTCTTAGACCTAATTAACCAACTAGGACTTAAGTTAGCTAAATTTAAAGGGTATAGTAAGTTTCTTCTTATAGTATATCTATAAACTCTTAACAGTGCTACGTAGGAAGGTAGAAGCAATTAGTGTCTAATTATATTTATTAGAGTAACGTTTTATAATGGGGCTAGCCCAGTTATAGTAGGAATGTCTTAATAAAACACTTAACAGATAAATTCCAACGCTTTAACCAAATTCTACTAAATTCTGCTTGCTTAATTAACTTCTGCTAAGTTCTACTAGATTAATTAAATTCTACTAAAGTTAGTCGAAGACCGCGTATGTATATTCGTACGTATTAACTACTAAGACCCCTAACTATTTAATATATAACTCTCTTATTATTTCTTTCTCTTCTTTCTATAACGTCTTGTTCTTAGTAAGAGCTATATACCCTTAAATTTAGATAGAATTTATATTATTCCTTTAAATCTTTCCTAATATCTCTTCGCGCCCTTATATTACGTTATATTAAAACAACTACTATTAAAATAGTAAACGAATTTAAACCCCTCGCGTTAACTATAAGTATTATAGCCCTAGTTAGGAAACAGTTAACCATAATATAATAGTTCTTTATAGATGCTTTGGCCTAATAGCGAGTAATATTAGAAGCTTAGTACTAGTAATTAATAGGAGCAATTTATAAAGAACTATATAACCTTAAAGCACTTATATTAAAAACCCTAATAGTAATACCTATAAATAAAATTAAAATAACTATATATAAACCTAACCCATTAAATATAAACCCTAAACTAGTAATAGTAGCTTAATTTATACCTATAATAAACCTAATACCTACTATAAAATCTAAAAAGCTGCCTAACTCTTTAATATTTAATAGAAATTAAAATAACCTATATCCCTTTATAACTAAGATCCATCTTAAACTTTTAATAAACTATAATTAATACCCTACTAAAGCTAGTAAGATTAGCTATAGAATGTCTTATTTAAGTAAAAATGCTACATAAACTATAGACCTATTCTTTAATAATAATACCTTTATTAATTTTAAATCATTATTTCTCTATTAGAATAAATATATAATGACGCTAGCTATAAATATACAGCTATTACTAAACTTAAAACCCTATAATAATAGAACCGAGATTTTACTAGCTTCTTTTTAAAAAATTTAGACCTTATTAGTAAACTAAATTAAAATAAAGCCGCTAGAGTAGCTGCTCTCTATTAAGCTATTTTAGATAAAATTAAAGTATAGTTAGTAGGTAAAGAACTACTAAAGGATTTACCTAAATTTGTTATAATATATTAACAAATTAATAAGGACCTTTAATATAATAAAGAGACTTATTCCCTAAAACTAACTATACCTTATATTTAAAACTTTATAAACCTAGTACACACCCTAAAGCATAATTTATCTTTAAAACTAAAAGGCCCTCTATATAACCCTATAGACTTTAATACTACTTAATCCTATATACCCTTAGGAACTAATAAATAAAGAATATAAGCCGTAAATAGAGAATGCTTTAGATATGGTAAAAGGGGATATAGTTAAAGAAATTGCCAAACTTACCCTTTTAAAAAGGTTTAACGTAGTTCCTCTTAGTCCTTAAATTATACTTAGTTACTATAAAGTATCTTACCTTTAATTAATTTAGAAAATAAATTATTCTAGAACTAAGTCGCGCCTTAAGATAAAAAGTAGAATAGTATAAGTATTTAGGCTCTTTTAGCGCTAATATATAATATAACTCCCTTAATATATTTAGCGAAATTTAAATACTTAAAAAATAAAAGGAAGTATAAATCCTTATAGATAGCAGAGCTACTAATATAGGCTTTATTAATACAAACTACGCAAAAACTTAACACTTAAATTTAAAGAAATTTAATAAACCCTAAGGCCTATAAGGCTTTAATAGTAAGCCTTTAATAAACGGCGAACTAAAATACTATACTCTTATAAAGATATAGATAGGCGAATACCTTAAATATATTTCCCTATTTATAAGACCCATAAAGTATTATAAGGTAATACTTAAATATAAATAGTTAAAATAATACAACCCTTTAATTAGCTGGGTTAAAGAAATACTAAAGTTATTACTTAAAATACTACTTACCCTATAAATATATATATAACTATTTAAATTTAATATAATATAAATTACCCTTATTATAAACCTCAAACTAATATAATAAAGTTATAACTGCTAATTGTAGTAAAGAATGCAAAACTAATATATTAAAATCCCTTAAATTTTATATAATATAAGCCGTACCCTTTTATTTATTACCAAGAAAAGAAGACTATAAGATCTTCACTATAATATTAAAAAATATTAAAAAAGCATTAAAACTAAAGTAATATATTAACCCCTAAACTCTTATACCTAAAGAATATTATAATCTAATTAATACGTTTAAGAAACGATTTATAAATTAACTACCCCTATATTAAGATAAGTACGATTTTAAAATAAAACTTAAACCTAGTATAATGCTAAAGTTTAGCCCGTTATACGGCATATTATAAAAGGAGCTACTTATAATATAATAATACCTTAAAGAGCACTTAGGGAAACTATTTATTCGCCCTAGTTAATTACTATTTACTTTATTTATACTATTTATTAAGAAACCTAGAGGAGGCTTAAGGTTCTATATTAATTATTAAGCCCTAAATATAATTATAATTTAAAACTAATATCTAATTCCTCTACTTTAAGAAACGCTTAACTACTTAGTAAAAGTATAATACTTTATAAAGCTTAACGTAGTTACTACCTTTAATTAAATCCGTATTTATAAAGGAGATAAGAAGTATATAGCTTTCCGTATATAATAGGGACTCTTTAAATACCTAGTAATGCTATTTAGGATAAAAAATAGTTTTAGTATGTTTTAGTAATATATTAATAATATACTTTACAAATTCCTTAATATATTTATTACCGCGTATACTAGTAATATTTTAATCTATTAATTTTTGCTTTTTAAGTATTAGAAGTATATTTAAATAGTTTTTAAACTCCTATAAGATATAGGCTTATAATACAATATTAAAAAATATATGTTCTACGCGTTTAAAGTTATATACTTAGGCCTAATTATATTCTATAATAGAATTAAAATAAACCCTAAGAAAATTATTTTAATTATTAACTAGGAATGTCCTAATAGTATATAAGATATTTAAGGATTTTTAAAATTTGCAAATTTCTATTATTAATTTATAAATTACTTTTTAAAAATTATTTAGCTATTAGTAAACTTAATAAAAAAGAATATAAAATTTAAATAGACTATTAAATATAAATAAGCTTTTAATAACCTATAATATTATTATATAACTACTTTAATTCTTACTTACTTTAATTTAGACCTTAAATATATTATTAATATAAACTTATTTAATTATATACTATAAGGAATATTATCGCAATATAATAAGAATGGCGAGCTACGCCTAATAGCCTTTCTCTTTTAGAAACTTACCCCTACTAAATTAAAATATAAGATATATAATAAGGAACTACTTATAATTATTAAATACTTTAAATAATAGCGTTTAAAACTTAAAGGATTATTATTCCTAATATACGTATTAATGGACTATAAAAACCTATAGTACTATATAACTATAAAGCAGTTAATATAATACTAAATGTATTAAGCTAAATACCTTTTATAATTTAACTTTAAAATTATATACTAACCTAGTAAACTTAATTAGAAGCCTAACTTATTAATATAATAATTATAGGATTTATTTATGAACGCCTTTAATAAACGGATTATAAATTAATTATAAATTTTACTACCTTTTAAACACTTTAAAAAACTACGCCCTATATTTTTAAATGCGGATCTTAATAGGAATAAATTAGAAATTAATAAGTAGGATATAAAAATTAATAAATTAATAAAGTATAAATATAAGAACGACCCCTAGATAGCTAATATAATAAAAGCAATTTAAATAAGGAAATGGTAATGTAAGAATATTATACTTACTCAATACGAAATCCGCAATAATTAGTTATACTATTAATAAAAGATAGTAGTATAAAATTCTAAACCCTTATAATTTAAGATACTTAAATTTATATATAATTCCCTTATAATAAGGCATCCTAGCTATATAAAGACCTATAAGATTATTAAATCAGTATATTACTAACCTATAATATATAACTATATATAAAAATACGTTTAAGTATATAGAATATACGTATATACGAAGACCTCTTATATTAAAAAGTAAGGAGTACTATTAGGAATGAGGCAAGCGGTCATTATATAACGCCGCGGCACTAGTGTGGCGAGGAGCCTTAAGCTCCTCGCCCTCCCTCATTTCAATTAATAAGCTTTATTAACCAACATCACTGTAACCCTACTCAAGTAGTCGTTATTAGTGAGTCACCCTATATAACCAATACTGATCAGTGGTTAAATACACAGTTAACTACAGAGCAGCTAGGTTTTTAAATAGAAGAGACAGTCTCGTATAGGGGTGCTATATACGCTTATATAGAATGGATCCCGGCAACACTATACTACCTTAGACTTACGGAAGTATCACTAAGTACTAGGAGATACTAAGTTGCGTCCATTATATAGAACAACCACGTTTACGAAGATTTGGTTAAGTACTTTAGGTCAAAAGTGTCACTAAACCTACGGTCCCAAGTTAACGTCTGAAACGCGTTAAATAACGTCTAAAACGCGTTAAACAACATCTTAAATTGCCTACCTCTTAACAGCAAACCTACGAGATCCTATAAAACTGAAAATCCTACCTACCTTCGACGTACGATACCCCGTTAATTCTATACCTACTATAGCGTTAACCTACCCAAAGAAGTATAAGAAAGACATTAACCTAAAGATATAAAATAAAGCTATAATTAACCTTATAAACGCTAATAAACAAGACTTAAATGAATTTTTATTATACTATATAGCACATTATAAGGACAGTAAATATAACAATACCGCGCTATAGGAATGTATAAAGGAGAACTTTATTAAATAGATAAAGGAAATATAGGCCCCTGTGAATAAGGATATTATATAGGACTTCCGTAACTTCCTTTAGGAGAATAGAGTATTTATCCCTAAGGACGGGGGTACTATTAAAGATAATATTTAGGAGTAGGTTATTAACACAAAAGAAAAGTATAAATAGACTCTATAAGAGATTAAGCACTAACTACGCACTATAAGGAAGCTTAACTTACGATAAAACCCAAGCAATATACCTCTAGAGACGAACCTACCTCCGCCTTTAACTCCTCTATATCCAATTTAACCTATAACCTTAACGTCGGATACTATACCCCAATAAGAGCAGGCACAGGATCCCATTGCTTCGCGATTTAATGACCTTTAGACTCTACCAACTAGACCTATATCCCCACTGCAGCCTATAATATAACCCCTACCTCTTCTATCTTAATCTTAAATCGGAGGTAGTTTAAAATTGCTTACAGAGCTTATGAAGCTCTATTTAGATTAGAAGAGGAAGTTTAGCGGGGAACTATATAATGTTCTTAATTTAAAACTATATATCTTTTATAACTATTGCTAGAAGGTAGGAATAGAGTCTAATTAATACTATAACGCCTATTCCGTTATACTTAAGGGCCGAGCTAGTACCTTCTATTATAATTATTTGGCAGGAAAAGGATATAATTTTAACCGCATAATATATAAGTTAAGATACCACTTTAAAATAGAAGAGAATAAGTAGCAGTATATATTAGAATAGAGAGAGACTACCTTTCTAAGGATTATTACTACAAACCTAGGTATCCCTCGGCTTAATTATCTTTAAAAGCTCTTTAATTAACTTTAGATAATTTAGCGTAGTTTATCCAAATTATATTAAGAGGACTTTAGCCTATATAATTAAGTCATTAGCGTATACTAAGGTGTTAAAGAATATAACCTTACTCTCTTTAATCTTATAAATACTTACAAATGAGTATATACTTAATTAAGATCTTCTATTAGCACCACTCTACGCTTTTAAGAAGTATAGCAATTTAACGCCTAACTTTAACCTACTTTAATTAACCCGCCTAACTAATATAATTATAACTAAACTGATCGAATATATAGTGGCCAGAGTAGATAATATAGTAGAGGATATAATTAACGACTATAAGGTAAAGGTAGAGGCCCTTATGGAGGTTTATTTTAAAGTAATCGCTAAAAAAAGTGCTACGTTTATAAGAAACCAAATTACTAGTTAACTAGGCATTCTTTTAATAAGCAAAAGGAGGTATATAATAAGTTTCGCCAGAGTATAAGAAACGTTGGAAATTATAAGGTTACTATAGCCTACTTCTAAAGCTTCTTAGTTTAATATAAAGGCGTAAAAGATCTTAAGGGTAAGGTTAATAAGGCCGAATAGCTCCTTATAGATATAGAAATTAAGAAGTACTTACCTAACCAATACTTCACTAAGTATAGTAAGGTAGATAGTATACAAACTATTACTATTCTTAATAACTAATCTACGCTCTATTTTACCATAAAGTTAGATATCTTTAATAAGCCAAGGGAGAGTTCCGCGTTTTCCTTTAATAACAGATACTTAGCGAACGTCTTCTATAGTATTATGCCAAATACTAGAGCTACAGGAGTATTTATAGTAGGAGAACCTTAAGTTCGAGCCCTTTAGCAGCTTAATAGCTCTGTTTAGATTAACTATTTAACGGTAGGCCAATATACGATTCGTTTTGGTAAGGGTACTGCGATCTCTTTTAGCACAATTAGGGTCCAAACCCCCTTAGGGTGCATTACTTTCTATATTATTCCCATAAATACCCTATTTCTATTTTATATTAGAGATATAGATAAATTAGGTATTAGGCTTAATAACCTTAAGAATATACTTATTTAGGGAGATAATCGGGTGCCCGTTATATATAAGTAGGGTTACCCCTAGTTACTCCTTTATTAACTAGAAAAGAGTATTACTTAAAGCCACTTAACTAAGTTAGAGTTACGCCAACTATACTATTGTTTT
>Ga0307515_10011850_pt1 | contig 16491 bp, 22 predicted proteins | sample 17_EM_MG_FD_194513 | JGI IMG/M metagenome (GOLD analysis project Ga0307515, IMG submission 194513) | Populus trichocarpa ectomycorrhiza microbial communities from riparian zone in the Pacific Northwest, United States - 17_EM | ecosystem: Host-associated > Plants > Roots > Unclassified | place...
TATTCTTCACCGGGTATCGACCATCTCTGCCATCCAAGTTCTCGCGGTGTACAGGTGACCGGACGCCAGAGCTCGCGATGAACATTGTCGTCCTGTGCCCGACCTTCTTCACCGGCTCAACAAAGTTGGGTCCCTTGTTGCCATTACGAATCTCATGCTACTTTTGGGAGGCTTGTTCCCGGGTGGCGTTCGTTACTCAACAATGGGAAGAGGTTTCAGGGGACGGCGACTGATTTCTCAGTCCGCCGCTGTTTGATCATAAACACACGAGTGTAACGAGGGAAACGAGACATAACATGGAAGGCAGAGCCACGACGAGCAGCGAGGACAACAAATACAGAAAGGTGTGTATGCATAAGGGTGGGTAAAGAAGAGAACACTCGAAGATGAAGGAATTAGCGATATTAAAAAACACAAGGGAAGGGAGGATGAAGGGACGAGGCTCCGAAAATTTTCCGGAGGGTGGATTTGGAGGGCTCGATGCAACTATCGATTCGATCATTCGGATTCCTGAGCTTAGAGCGGAGAGTTAATAGACGCGGGAGATACCATCGTCTATAATAACTCACAATCAGAGTCTGATTGACCAGAGGCAGCCGCGGCGTCCAGTTCCCTCCGTATATTCCGAAGGAGTCTTCTACAGTTCTCCGCATTCCCCGCAGCATCAAGCTTCTCGTAAATATCGGCAGCACGCAGAGCCTCGGACTTCGCCTCTTCGAGCTTGTGCTGATTGTACCAAACCTCAGCCTGCATCTCCATCGCATAAGCCAGTCGAAGTGGATTATTGACCGAGTGCGACTTGGCGCGCTCGACGTGAGGTTGTGCGTCGTCGAACCTTTCTCCAAGGTAAAACAGCCGTCCCAGCCGGTAATGAGCCCAAAATAACTCCCTGTGCCAGTCAAAAGAGGACGCGATCCCGAGAGCGACCTCCAAATGGTGAATCGCCTTCTCCGTCTCGCCATTGGATGCATATATATGGCCGAACATACGATGGGATTTGCAGAGCCGATATTCTTCGCCTTTCTCTGGGAAGAGGCGGATCGCACGGGATGCGGCTTCTTCTGCGGCGTCGAGCTGTTTGTCTTTACGTAACAACCGAGCAAGCATAGTCAAGCACTGTGCCTGCACCACCCTGTCACCGAGCCGTTCGACAATCTCCAACGCTTCTTCTGCCAGCTGTATGCCTTCCTTGAGCAACTCCTTTGTTCCATTTGTATCGGCTAGGTGCCTTAGTATTCGAGCGACCTGATGGTCACTCCCCCGCTCTCTCTCGAGCTTCAGGACACGGGTAAGGAGTCGTTTTCTCTCTTCCTGATCCCCATCCAAGGCAAACAAACGCGAGAGCTCAAACAAGCATTCCGGCTTGGAGCTATGATCGTCCGGGAGCCCTTCGATTTTTGACTTCAGAATCACGAGTCGATTTTTGTGCCAATAGAGGTGCCGAATAAAGCAGGCGCAGGCGCGCCAGACGCTGTCCGAGCTTGCGTCGATCGTCGTGAAGACATCGAGCAGGTGCTCGATGTTGACGTCTTCCAGTTTGATCCATTGTGATTTTACGAATTCGGGATCATTTGGGTTAAGGGTGACCGACATCCGGTCGAAGTAGTATTCCTTCGTTGTGCAGAGGAGAGGGGATGACATCGGATCCTTTGGACAAAGGTAGTCCCGGAGTGGTGCCAGCATCGTCACAAACCCATCGCTCCGGTGTGTCAAGGAGAGGACGCAGAACTTGTTGAAGATGTTGGTCCTGTTGGGGATCGTGGGAAACAACCACTGGAGGTTGTCTTCGTCAACGCCTTGCGGGAAGAACGCGATGACTCCCAGAAGCCCTCGAGCGTCGGGGCCGAGTGCTTGGAACAGAGGAGAAGCGAGTGAGAGCTCGATTGTGGCCGCAAGGCTTGTGTTATGCTCGGTCTGCAGCACATCCGTTCGTTGCCCCTCCCACTCTCTCGCCAATCGCCTCATGTCCCACTGGTTCTGACGTGCCACTGTCGCGAGCAAAGTGATCGAGAGTGGGTGGAAGTCAAGCTGTTCTAGGATCCCGTTGACCAGGTTTGACCGATCGTCGCTGTCGTAGAGGTGGTAGAAGGTGTCGTGGGCAGCGTCTATCGACAGTGTTGGGACGTTGAGGTGTTTGCAGTCCGGCGGAGCGGTGGAGACACGGGATGTGATACAAATACAGATATTGTCGAACCTGCTCAGTTCCTCGACAGTAGAATAGATCTCCTGAGCATCCGTTCCCCGTGGGTCCAGGATAGATTCCGCATTATCCAGGACGATCAGCATCTTCTTTGAGGATAGGCACGCTCGTAAGGGAGTAAGGTCCTCGGGATTTTCGATGCCGGCACCGATGACGCTGGAGAGCCGCCGGAGGAAGTTGGCACGAGAGGCGGGGAATTTGTCGCAGCGGATGAACCGACGGTTGTCGCCAAACTGCTCCTTGATCCGATCTTGGTGAAGAACAGTCAGAGCGATAGAGGTCTTGCCAATTCCTCCAGGGCCAATGAGGGCGATCGGAACGAGGCTCTCGGCGAGATCGACAATCTTCTTGATCAACTCGTCGCGTCCGAAGAAGGTCCTTGGTGGCAGCGGTGGAGATTCCCCAACCAAGCTAGATTCGAATGTAAGATGGAGAGTGGACCGGGAGTTCAGATTGCTGACCTGGTTTGAGTCTGGACAACAGTGAGTATCATTCGGTGGTGGATACAGTCGATGTGTCACTCACCAACAGATTTTTACTATCGCCCCCTTCCAGACCCTCCACCACGGCACGGTGGATGTTAGAGACCATGACTTGAGTGCTCGTAAAATTATGCTCAAGCTCGGAGACGATGGCGCGGGCTTTGATGACGTCGCGACGAATGTCGGGAATGGTTTCATGCATACCTCTCGGCGGCGGATCCGGCGATTCTCCGGGTGCACTAGATGCAGACCTTAGATACCAGTTCATTTTAAGTCGAGATCGCTGACCTGGCATGAGGCTAGGCAGTTTTAAGTGGTTACTCAGTGACAGGTAGAGTACGCATAGTGCCTACCTTCCGATTTTGACCACCGGAGCTCTGGAGCGCTCTATGATGACTGCCGGAAGCAATGGTGTGGGTATCTACAACGTCATTCTGGACCCCAGGAACGGGAATGTGGGTGTTTGCGACATTGCGATGAACGGCAGGAATCGCTGCATCAGTGTTCGTTGCGAGTTCCTTCTAGAAGCGAAAAGTTAGCGATGACCATCATAGTTCAGGGGAAAGAACGCACGCGAAAGACCTGGAGAATTTTTTCGAGGTCCAACCTCCAGGTGGCGATCGTTTTTTTGTCGTCCTTCGCGTGATAGCGGCGAGATATCGCACCCCGCTTGTTCCACTCGACTAGGTTCTTCTGAATACCTGCAACCGTCCTGCGATTGAGGGAATTTTAGTCAACAATTCGAGATGGATATCGTTTGCTCAACTCACAATGTCAATTGATTCATCGCATCGTACACGGACAGACTGAGATCGTCCTGTTTCTTTCCATCCGTCCCCCGATCAAGCGTTCGACATACATCGGCGCAGGATAACCCGATTTCGACGTAATCCGGTTTGTTGACCATTGAGTCCTGACTAGGTGTGAACTTGGAGTAAATCGTTGCGGAAGAGGAGGAACGTACCCTGATCGTTGTAAGAAGAGTGGTGACGGAGTTAAAAATGGCCTTGGCGGGTAAGATACTGGAGGTCTTCGCAAGATCCAAGGTCTTAATGGCCGCGTTCAGGTCTGCCTCCCGCCCCTTAGGTCGTTGGGAATTGGCTTTCATGGTCGAAAGAGGCGGCCGCGAGAGAACCGCACAGCGCTAAGGCCACGAGGATAGTTCCGGCCCTAGAAAAGATGAGCGGCAATTCTTCCGTGACGCCCCGTGCAGACAGACCCGTTTGGTGAAGAGAATCGTATTTGCGGCTGTGGCATTGAGTTGAAGGTGCGTGTGATCGCCGGGCCCTGCCAATCGCCCGGAATCTTATTCCCCGCCTCTCCTACCGAGAAATGCTTTACTCATTGACCGCTGGCACAACCCCGACGTGTCTCTTCCTCCATTTTTCTCTCAACCCGGCCTCCCGAGGTTCCGTCTGAGGCACGTTCTCGAAATGCCCACTTGTCGCGCACCCAACGCGCACCCCCCACTCCCCTCTCCAACCACCAGACCTCCGTCGATCCTCCGCGTCCGTTTCCACCCCGACCCATGGCTTCTACGACCTGCGGCTGTCTATTCAGTATCCCTTGTGGCCCCTTCATTCATTCGTATGTTGCCGGACCTCCAATATACGCCTCACTCTCGCTGATAATCATTGGTCCCACCAGGCACTATATTGAAGGGTGGATTGGCGGCGCTGCGTAGTCCAAACGAAGTCGGGTCGTGAGGTCATTTGATGTTCACGGCACAAGTATTTCCATCGGGATACCACGAATTTACTCCAAAGAGGAACCGCAATGAGCTAGCAAGGTCATTATCAACTTAATCAACTTTCCCTACTTGCACCGTTGACGAAACCAACAGATATTCTACTGCGAGGTTGTCAGGTGGATACTTTTGATGCTCCTGGATGTCACCGCCACCCCAGGCATTACTCCCAGACTTCTCTAGCTCATTTCGGCTTGAACGCCTTGCCGGGAACAGTATACCTATAATTATTAGAACACGAACCGACTTGTGGATGCCTCCCTCTTGCATTTGATTACGCTTTCGGTCTTCCCGGTTATTCAATGTCGCTGATGGCCTCGATTACCTCCACCCCGCAACATGGTTTACGGTGATCTCAGAGGGGCAAGTAACCTTTTGAAAGTCCATCTCGCGACCGCGTTGACATCACCAGTGGGGTCAACGAGTAGTTCACCCCACATCGTGAAACTCTCCCAGGAGCGAAGTGAGTCGAGACGGAGCGTTGACTCATGCATTATCCATTATGGCTGATCCCATTGGTTGACCCATAGGACTCCTCGTCTTCTTCGACCGCCCAGGAATACTCATCATCCTCAGCAATACACGAAAGAAGCCTGCAGATCCTCCGCCTGTTGCCCCTGGACAGTAGATTTCACCCGCACCGGCAGCGTACGAGGCAGTTTAGTGGTAGCATATCAGATGTGAACGTAATCCAGATTCTACCTGTTCTGTCCGAGTGCGAAGGCGGCGCACAAATCAACTTCGGGATGGAGCTACCGTTCTCCGTATAAATAACGGGAAGAAACACTAAGTGCAGAACGGTCCTTGAGTTTCCATGGTCTACATCGCCTTGTCGGTCACTAGGACTGTCTCGGGATCCTATTTTTTCTATCATCTTTGGGATTGCCATCTGTGTTGGCCCGCCACTGGCCATAACCCATCGCTTGCGGCTGCCGCCAGTAGAGGCTACCGGTTATAGCCATATGGCGAGGTGTCCGCTGGCCGTTCGGTCTTCTCGGGCGTCATTAATCATTCGCCACTGACTGGAAGAAGAGGCAGCTCCGGAACAAACTCACCTCCGGGTGGTCAATCCCCCATCCCAGGTATGCGCGTTAAACAAACGTACGCGTATAATGCATGCACTGCTGAACATCGGCATTAGCAACTCTGGTATCCTCGCCAGGTACATCGCTATAGACCAAGAAGAAGAGTTCGGTGGTATCGAGAGTCGGTACTAAAATATCGAGCCCGCGGACGCGGGTAAATTATGTTATGATATTCCAGCCACTTCGCTCAGCGGTTTTCTCATTGATCCGAGGCAACCTTCACCATGGTGGCTTTCGAATGGCAAAATCCTCCCGACGCAGACATCATCCTACGCGCTTCTGGGGGGAAACAATTTCACGCCCATAAGCTCGTCCTGTCTCTCGCGTCTCCAGTGTTCAGAGATATGTTCTCTGTTCACCAACCACCTGACTCTGGACCGCCGAAAACCCCTATCGTCGACGTCGACAACCCTCCGGACCCACTCGAGATGTTCCTCCAAATCATCTATCCGGTCCGTACCCCCTCCATCAGTGATGCCGAAGCACTGGCGTCTCTCTCGCAGACAAGCATCCACATGTACGCGATCTTCTGTGCCTATGGCCGCGAGAAGGAAGCCGAAGCTGCTGCCCGCCGTGTTTCCTTCGCGTCTTTGGCACACTTAAATTCAAGCCCTCTGCTCCGCCTCATGACCGTTGAGTATTACCAGCGGCTGTTGGGGTTCATAGTTGCTAGGGACCAAAGGACGCGGGAAATAGTCATCCGGCACCGGGAAAAGATTGCGAATGACAATGATTATGTTCGCTACAGCGACGCTCACCCGATGTACTCCAACATCGTAGTAGCCGCCGTTCAGGCCGGTTTCGAGGCAAATCCTTGTGTTCGAGTAATCGAAGCACTTGGCTTGGTCTCGAGTACCCACAGGTTCCCCCTGTGTAGTATAAAGTGCAAGCACAGCACAGGTGGGCTTCAGAGGTACGCGGAAGCGTTGCTAAAGGAATTGGTTGAGATGACAGAGAGCCTTCCATGGGTAGATTGATATTTACCTGCATAATGTTTAAGAGGTAGAACATCTTCACAGCAACCTTATTCGATGAACACCTTCACCCACGCCTGATTCCAGGCCTTCGTGTTTCACTTCGGGATGAGCGAGAGACGGACAAGTAGGAGGGAAGTCAGGGATTGTTCACACAACTGACGAACAAAATATGGGACGGAAACATTCCACCTCCGAGTCGAGACGGGTTCGGTTCCCAACATTGCGATGTCTCCCCCCTTCCGTTTGCCTGACAGTTGGCCTCGAGTCCGGCGTAAGGCTAGCAACAATGGTTCCGTCTTGTGGTAATACTGAGGTTATCACGAAACACCCTTCACTTAGACGACCTTCACGCCGCCTCTGGAATCCCGATGTCCGCCCCTTGGATTTTACATCACCTCCACCTATTGGACTCTCGTTCTCTTGATTTCCTGCGTCGTTCGAGAATTACCTTGCTTGCAAGGTTTCCCTGACCCCCCTAAATTATCAGCACGTGTCGCAGAAATTCTCAATATTCCGGGACGGGAAGGCCCGGCTGCGACTGCCACCGCGGGTAATGAGGTATTTATCTACCAAAGAAGTAAATACTGTGTTGCCCCCGGTGTGCTCGACGTTCAATATTTCAATGACCGACTGCAGAAGCCTGCAGAAGCCCATGCATGGAGTCAGCCGCCCTCCAGGTGAGTATCAGCGAGATTTCAGCGTCCAACAACCCGGTTTGTTTTCACTGACAGGAGTTTTGCAGATGGTGAGGTTTTCGTTTACCGCACCTGGGTGTGTTCCGATGATTTCAGCCGCTTCCGCACCTACTATCCGGGGAGATCAGTTATGCACTGCCAGAGTGTGTTTTCTTTTGCGGACAGTGGCAGCCAAACCCTGCTACCCGAAATGCCTGGCCCGAGAAAGACACTTTCTCTTTACGTCCAGGAACATGGAATGTTCGTGCCCCTGCGGGGATTAATAACGAACGCGGGGCAATCCTCAGCGTTTCCGCTACGAAGAAATGCTCGACCGTGGCCCGCAGCCTCCTGCAAAACAGAAACTGTGCGACCTCCGTTTACCACCATCGATTAACTATTAAAAATCCCTGCATCAGTACAATCTCAGCATTCCGAAAGAATCAACAGTCAACTTTAACTTCGATATTGAGATGGGACGGACCCAGAAACCGCCGTTCATTTCGCCAGACCTCTAGTCACTAGCCCGATGACCCAGTGTAACATGTGACATGTGATCGATCGTGATCTTCCGTCACTGCGGGCTGGCACTCAGTCCCTCCAACGGGATTCATGGTCTCATCGAAAGTGAGCGAACGTGTGTATCTTATTCTATTCACACCGTCAACAAACGATGTCGTTCCCGCCCAAACCATCAGATACGACGAAAAGGAGGAGGCTGGCGTCTTCGCCACTACGATTATGTAAAATCGTGGAACCACCCCAGGGTGTCTATAAACCCACCGAGCCCTTCCCCGTCTTCCGTCCTGCGTCGCTCAAGCCCAATATAACACGGTAACAAGATGGCCCTTCAACCGACACCAATGTTGAGATCAAACACCCTCGAAATGGACTCGGAGTCGAGCGACCGGGAACTGACCGGTCCGACCCTCGACGGATCTACGGTGTTAAACACTTCAGAAGTCCAGCCGTCGGAGAAAAAGGAGTGCGAGGAGACCGTGGTCGGCCCAGTCGCTCCCACGCAGGGCGGAGATGATTACCCCGACGGGGGAGTTACCGCATGGTGTGTTGTGTTGGGAGTGAGTAAATTGAACAATCCCCTCGCCTTTTCAGATCTTCTGACGCGTGTCCGGTCGTGTAGTCTACGTGTGCTAATTTCGCGACGTAGGTTGCATTCCACAAGCTTAGTATCAAATAGCTGACTGACCTCAGAGGATTCTCTCAGGTTCGGTCTCGCCAGTGCCTGGGGAGTACGCGCATTTCAAATCCTTCCCCTCGTCAGTGTCATGGCTCACCCATGAAACAGGTATTCCAATCTTACTACGAACGGGTTCTCATACCAGAGACCCCAACCTCAACGATGTGAGTCCAGAACTCTTCATGTTGGGTGTTCGGTTGATCTAACACCCGAGTGCTAGCGCATGGATAGGGTCCATTCAGGTGCGACGACTGTACTTTCTCCTTGTTGCTGAACTGACGTGCACACAGTACGCTCTGGTTTTCCTTCCCGGGCTCATTGCAGGGCGGCTTTGCGATCTCGGCTATTTCAAGCGGACCACCTTTATTTCAAGGTCAGCAACATATGTTTCTGTTCCCCACGAGTACCATTTGACCACAAACTCGAGATCAGTGTGATCCTAGTCGTAGCGACCGTGCTCACGGCTGAATGCAAGGAGTACTGGCAATTGCTCCTTTGTCAGGGTCTTCTCACCGGGTTCGCCTGCGGAATGACCCTTTGTCCGATCCTTGCCATCGTTGCACAGTGGTTCAAGAAACGGAGATCATTGGCGTCTGGCATTGTCTCCGCTGGAGCATCACTGGGCGGAACAGTCATTCCGATTGTCGCCAGAAACTTGATTGACCTTGTCGGGTATGTGAGTCTTATAAGGAATATGGCTAATAGATTTCTTCAGATTCAAATGGACGATGCGAGTCATCGCCCTCATCGAACTCTTCATGCTCGCGATTGCCAACTTGGTAAGGATTTTCATATCAAGCTCAGCCGGCGTTTGCTTAGCAGCATCGCCTCTAGACTCTCAGACGAAGATTCGATCCTCCTCGGAAGACCGGCCCCTTCTTCTCATGGCACGATTTCAAGAAACCTGCGTTCGATGTCTACATCTTTTGTTGTGTCCTTAGTTTCCTGGGTCTCTTTACAGGTAGGTTGCACGTCCCTTTCCCCGCCATTACTCCGCGACTAACGTGAACCCCCCGAAAGTCCTCACTTACATCGATCTGAGCGCGACAGCGGTCGGGATTTCTCCGGAATTCTCCTTCTACCTCGTCTCCTTCGCGAATGCCGGGTCAGGCTTGGGGCGGATATCATCTGGAATCTTCGCCGACAAATTTGGACCACTAACCGTAATGGCCCCACCGACCCTACTTTGTGCAATCATGACGTACGTTTGGCCATTCGCTACGACAAAGGGATCACTCGTTGCCATTGCGGTCGTTTACGGGCTCTGTTCCGGAGCATATGTTTCCTTGCTTATATTGCCCGTCGTGGTGACGGGTGACACGCACGATGCTGGCAGAAGGACAGGAACCGCTATGACGGTCATTGCGCTTGGTGCCATCACTGGACCCCCGATTTCTGGTGCCATCGCTCAGACCACAAATGGGTTCAAAGTTGTCGGTTATTATGCAGGTATTTACTCGTGATCACCCTCTCCCACCCTTGGCCTTGGCCCCTCACTAAAATGCCCTCCCCTGCTTCCTCTCCCTCAGGATCGTGCATCCTCGGAGCTGTCGTACTCCTATATCTCACTAAATACCTGATGATTGGCAGCTTGCGCGGAAGATTATAGTGCTAGAATCGAAAGGACGACAGACCTCCCTTCACCTCGTGGCGGGGTCGACGTCCTTCGGAACGCACACCACACTTTTTGTGGTGTCGACCCGTCCTCTGCGCAAGCCGGTCCCCGTACGAGAAAACCACACTTCCTAATTTTTACCCTCTAACGACCACACGTCATCATGGAGTGATCCACCACCTGCTTTTGCAGATCTAGTAAGGTAATTATGCACCTTCACACGCACGACCCACCACCGAAATCTTTACGCCTGATGCAATCCTCCGCCCGGTTAACCCACCCTTTGTTGTAGTAGTTTGCAGAATGTTATCGCCTTGATTTCAACCTCTCCCATCCGATCACCAGTTCGGAAATCACCGTAAGATAACGGGGGAGCCTTGACAGGCGGAGTCCTTTGATATCCTGCGAGCTTCTCGTCACCACGGTCTATTTCTCTCGTCCTCGGGCCCGACCCTGTGTACTTTATATTTATCATGCAGAAAGTTAGGCACCGTGTAGTATGCGCCCGTTACATCATCATCCCTGCTGCAGCAAGAACATCTACTCACTTAGTATCGTGCGTCAATGATGCCGATCCCTGATGTTTAAGAGATGAAAAACTAGTTCACAGTAACCTTGTTCGATGAATGCCTTCACCCACGGCCGATCCCAGACCGCAGGCCCCACCCCAAGACAAGAGGGGCGGACAGGCAGGGGCAAAGCCAGGAGCTGACTCGAAACTATCGGGGATTGTTCACATACTTGACGAACAGAAAGGTGGGATGGAAACATACTCAGGCATGAGTTGGCCGGCAGTAGGCGTTTTCCTCGGTCTGACGAGCCTGGGTTCTGGACGGCATTTGTCCCCTGCGTGTTAGCAGACCAGGGATAGGGACATAGGTTGTTGCCTGCTGGACGGATATTCGAGATGAATGTGGCGTCTGACGGGGATCAAAGGCGGGGCAACATTCATCAAGATGTTGTTCTCGACACTGAACCGCGGTGTAGAGAGAGCCGGGGGCAGCAAAGCCGAGTTTGATTCGGTCAATTGGATCACGAGTGAGCGTGTTTGCGAACCAGTGGAGGCGAGGTGTAATTTCTGGGGATCCGCCTTGTTTACAGTTTGAAATCGCGGAGAACGGTTTCAAGCGTGCTTGAATATTTGGGATGGCCTAGAGAGTGGTGAACGTTACATAAAACCCCAGGAAAAAAGCACGTTATTATAGTACTAAAAAGCCTGTCATCCAGGAGGTTGGGAACGCGACCCGATTCCACCTGAGGCTCGTCGAGACATTCGATTACCAGCACCGCGACTCGATGTCTCACCCATTCCGTCTGCCTGGCAGAGGTTAGCCTTGAGCCCGGCGTAAGGCCAGCGATAGGGTTTCCCCTTGTGGTAATGCTGAGGCCACCCCGAAGCACCCAGGATGACCCTCACGCTACTTGGAATCCCGATGTCCACCGCTTGGGTTTTACATCGCCTCCACTGGCTGGACCCTTTTTCTGCGTCGTTCGAGTTACCTTACTTACAAGGTTAATCCCTTGACCCCCCCTAAATTACCAGCGCGTATCTCCGAAATTCTCAATATTCCAGCAGGGGGGGGCCGGCTGCGGCTGCCACCGCGGGCAATGAGGTATTTATCTACAAAAGTAAATACTCCGTCGCCTCGACATCAGTGGCCGACCATCACCGATGCTCTTGAGTCTTGTTCAGGCCTGGGGAGAACAAACTGTTCGGTTAGAATGCCTCCGGGTCCCGGGAACGATGGTGACTGTGGGGTCTTCTGAGGTTTATGTAAAATTGTAGAACCTGACACGGGACGTCGTCGTCTACACATCGACGAAGCCCACCCGGCCCTTCCCCGACTTCCGCCCCACGTCGGTTAACCCCAACATACCGCGGTGACAAGGTGGCCCTTCAACCGACGCCGATGTCGAAGTCAAACACCATCGAGATGGGCCCGGAGCTCAGCGACCGGGTGTTAGCCAGTCTGACCTACGACCGATCCACGGCGTTGAACACTCCAGAAGTCCCGCTGTCGGAAAAAAAGGAGTACGAGGAGACCGTGGCTAGCCCAGTCGCTCCCACATTGGGCGAAGATGATTACCCCGACGGGGGGTTTACCGCCTGGTGCGTCGTGTTGGGAGTGAGTCAATTCAAACATCTCCTCGTCTTCTCAGATTTTGTTGATGCGCGCGCGTAGTCTACGTGTGCTATTTTCTCGACGTGGGTTGCATTCTACAAGCTTAGTGTTCAATACCCGACTGACCTCAGAGGATTCTCTCAGATTCGGTCTCGCCAGTGCCTGGGGAGTGCGCACATTTCAGATCCTTCCCCTCGTCGGTGTCACGGCTCACTCTTGAAACAGGTATTCCAATCTTACTACGAACGGGTTCTCATACCAGAGACCCCAACTTCGATAATGTGAGTCCAGGATTCTTCGCATTGAGTGTTCGGTTGATCGAATACCCGAGCGCTAGAGCATGGATAGGGTCCATTCAAGTGCGATGACCGCACTCTCACTTTTTTATTGAACTAATGCGCACATAGTATGCTCTGATTCTCCTTCCCGGGATCATTGCAGGGCGGCTTTCTGACCTCGGCTATTTCAAGCGGACCACCTTTATTTCAAGGTCAGCAACATATGTTTTTGTTCCCCACGAGTATAATTTGACCGCAAACTCGAGATCAGTGTGATCCTAGTCGTAGCGACCGCGCTCACGGCCGAATGCAAGGAGTACTGGCAATTGCTCCTTTGTCAGGGTCTTCTGACCGGGTCCGCCTGTGGAATGCTCTTTTGTCCGATCCCCGCTATCTATGCACAATGGTTCAAGAAACGGAGATCATTGGCGTCCGGTATTATCACCACTGGAGCATCACTGGGTGGAACAATCATTCCGATTGTCGCCAGAAACTTGGTTGAGCTTATTGGGTATGTGGGCGGGTCGTCCGTACAAGGAACGTGGCTAATGGATTTCTTCAGATTCAAATGGATGATGCGAGTCATCGCCCTGATTGAACTCTTCATGCTCGGGATTTCCAATTTGGTAAGGGTTTTATTCAAGCTCAGCCGACGTTGGCTTAGCGGGGTTGTCCTAGACTCTCAGACGAAGACTCGATCCTCCTCGAAATACTAGTCCCTTCTTCTCATGGCACGATTTTAAGAAACCTGCTTTCAATATCTACATCCTTAGTAGTGTCCTTAACTACCTGGGTCTCTTTACACGTAGGTCCCATGACCCTTTCTCTGCCATTACTCCGCGACTAACGTGAACCTCCCGAAAGTCCTCACTTACATCGATCTGAGCGCAAGCACAGTTGGGATTTCTCCAGAATTCTCCTTCTACCTCGTCTCCATTGCGAACGCTGGGTCAGGTTTGGGGCGGATATCATCTGGGATCTTCGCCGACAAATTTGGGCCACTAACTGTAATGGCCCCACCGACCCTACTGTGTGCAGTCGTGACGTACGTTTGGCCATTCGCTACGACAAAAGAATCCCTCGTTGCCATTGCGGTCATTTACGGGCTCTGTTCCGGAGCATATGCTTCCTTGATTCTATTGCCCGTCGTGGTGATGGGCGACATGCACGATGTTGGCAGAAGGACAGGAACCGCTATGACGGTCATTGCGCTCGGAGCTATCGCCGGACCCCCGATTTCCGGTGCCATCGCTCAGGCCACAGGCGGGTTCAAAGCTGTGGGTTATTACGCAGGTATTGTCCCGTGATCACCCCCTCCCACCTTTGACAGCTTGACCCCTTGCTAAAATTCCCTCTGCTCTCTCTCCCTCAGGATCGTGCATCCTTGGAGCTGTCGTACTCTTATATCTCACCAAATACCTGATGATTGGCAGCTTGCGCGGAAAATTCTAATGTTAGAATTGAGAGGACGGCAGACCCCCCTTCAGCTTGTGTCGGAGGGGTCGGCATCCTCCGGAACGCACGCCACAGCTTTCGTGGTGTCGATCCGTCCTCCGTGCAAGCTGGTCCCCGTACAAGAAAAACCACGTCATCATGGAGTGATCTACCACATCACTACCTGCTTTTGCAAATAGTAAGATTATGCACCTTCACATGCACAACCCACCGCCAAAGTCTTTACGCCTGATGCCCCGCCCGGTTAACCCACCCTTTGCTGTAGCGGTGTATGGAATGTTATAGTCTTGTTTTCAACCTCTGTTCACCGCAACGGGGCCCATTGATCACCAGTCTGGAAGTCAGAATCATCGTGACTGAGAATGAAAGGAGTATCAGGCGTCCTTTGATATCCTGTGAGCTTCTCGTCACCACGGTCTATTTCCCTCGCCCTCGAACCCGACCCTGTGTATCTATCATGCGGAAAGTTAGGCACTGTATAGTATGCGCCCGTTACATCGTCATCCCTGCTGCAGCAAGAACATCCACTCGCCTAGTATCGTGGGTCAATGACGCTGATCCCTGATATTTAAGAGATGAAACACCTTCACATTAACCTTGGTTGATGAATGCCTTCACCCGCGGCCGATCCCGGACAGCAGGCCCTACAGGCCTCAAGACGAGTGAGAGACGGACAGACAGGAGCGAAGCCAGGAACTGACTCGAAACTATCGGGGATTGTTCACATACTTGACGAACAGAAAGGTGGGACGGAGAGATACTCAGACGTGAGTCGACCGGCAGCAGGCGTTTGCCTCGGTCCGAAGAGCTTAGGATCTGGACGGTATTTGTCTCCTGCGCGTTAACAGACCGGGGGTAGGGACCTGGGTTGATGCTTGCTGGACGGATATTCGAGATGGGTGTGGCGTCTGACGGGAATCAAAGGCGGGGCAACATTCATCATAATGTTGTTTGCGACACTGAACCGCGGTGTAGAGAGAACCGGAGGCAGCGAGGGCAAGTTTTATTCGGTGAATTGGATCACGAGCGAGCGTGTTCGCGAACCAGTGGAGGTGAGGTGTAATTCTGGGGATCCGCCTTGTCTACAGTTTGAAATCGCGGAGAACGGTTTCGAGCGTGCTTGAATACTTGGGATGGCCTAGAGTGATAAACATTACATAAAACTCCAGGAAAAAAGTACGTTATTATAAAAGCCTGTCATCCAGGATGCTGGAAACGCGACCCGATTTCACCTCATCGAGACATTCGATTACCAGCACTGCGATGTCTCTCCCATTCCGTCTGCCTGGCAATTAGCCTTGAGCCCGGCGTAAGGCCAGCGATACGGTTTCCCCTTGTGGTAATGCTGAGGCCACCCCGAAGCACCCAGGCCTGCCTTCGACGACGGGCCCCACGCTACTCTGGAATCCCGAGGTCCGCCACTTGGGTTTTGCATTGCCTCCACGTGCTGGACCCTTGTTCTCTTGATTTTCAGCGTCGTTCGAGTTGTCTTGCTTACAACTCAAGACCCGGGTTTCCTTGACCCCCCGCGTATTGCCGAAGTTCTCAATATTCCGGCACGGGAAGGCCCGGCTGCGGCTGCCGGTGACCGCGGGCAATCAACATTTGAATCACTTGTTCAGGCCTGGGGAGAACAAACTGTTCAGTTAGAATGCCTCCGGGTCCCCGGAACGACGGTGACTGTGAGGTCTTCTGAGGTTTATGTAAAATCGTAGAACCTGACACAGGACGTCGTCGTTACACATCGACGAAGCCCACCCGGCCCTTCCCCGACTTCCGTCTCACTTCGGTCAAGCCCAACGTAGCGCGGCGACGAGATGGCCCTTCAACCCACACAGATACTGAGGTCAAACACCATTGAGATGGGCCCGGAGCTCAGCGACCGTGCGTTGACCGGTCTGACCTCCGACCGATCCACGGCTTTGAACATTCCAGAAGTCCCGCTGTCGGAAAAAAAGGAGTACGAGGAGACCGTGGTTAGCCCAGTCGCTTCCACATTGGGCGAAGATGATTACCCCGACGGGGGGTTTACCGCCTGGTGCGTCGTGTTGGGAGTAAGTCAATTAAACCATCTCCCCATTTTCTCAGATTTTGTTGATGCGCGCGTGTAGTCTACGTGTGCTCTTTTCTCGACGTAGGTTGCATTCTACAAGCTTAGTGTCGAATATCCGACTCACCTCAGAGGATTATCTCAGGTTCGGTCTCGCCAGTGCCTGGGGAGTGCGCGCATTTCAGATCCTTCCCCTCGTTGGTGTCGCGGCTCACTCTTGAAACAGGTATTCCAATCTTACTACGAACGGGTTCTCATACCAGACACCCCAACCTCGACGATGCGAGTCTAGAATTCTTCACATTGAGTGTCCGGTTGATTTAATACCCGAGCGCTAGCGCATGGATAGGGTCCATTCAAGTGCGATGGCCGCACCCTAACCTTGTTATTGAACTGATGCGCACATAGTACGCCCTGATTTTCCTTCCCGGGCTCATTGCAGGGCGGCTTTCTGATCTCGGCTATTTCAAGCGGACCACATTTATCTCAAGGTCAGCAACATAGGTTTCTGTTCCCCACGACGAGCATCGTTTGACCGCAGGCTCGAGATCAGTGTGATCCTAGTCGTAGCGACCGCACTCACTGCTGAATGCAAGGAGTACTGGCA
>Ga0307515_10011851_pt1 | contig 16489 bp, 9 predicted proteins | sample 17_EM_MG_FD_194513 | JGI IMG/M metagenome (GOLD analysis project Ga0307515, IMG submission 194513) | Populus trichocarpa ectomycorrhiza microbial communities from riparian zone in the Pacific Northwest, United States - 17_EM | ecosystem: Host-associated > Plants > Roots > Unclassified | place...
ATACAAATTAAATATTTGAATGAAAATGAATGATATTGATTATAAACATTAAATAGTTATATGGTATTAATTTAAAGTGTTAACAATAAATTAATCTATAATTAACTAAGAAAAGTAAAAGCCTCGTCTGGCTTCTTCATCAGTGAAAACTCCACACCATTTCTAGACCAATTTTGACAGCCCATAACCCTGCTCGCAAAGTCAACCCCAGCAGCAAAACCCTCAAGGAATCGACCCCAATCGTCTCTAAGCAATCCTCCAGCACCCGAAAGACCTGGATCTGCTACCCCGTCTGCATCAAGCTTTTTTGGATTAGTTGAAATTAACTTTTGTTAGATAAATATCTGTGGAGGTTTTGGTTTTGCTGTAGGGCTCCCAACCCTCATTTTTTCTTTTATATGAGTATATGTGTGTGTACGTGTATGTATATCTTGAATCGAAACATAATAGATTTTCGTGTTTCTTTATTGAGTTAATTATATATTAATTCCTGTAGTTTAACCAAACTAATTAATTAATCTCATAGTTTCATTTCAGGAACTATATATTTAATCCTTTTTTAACATCCATTTATAACAGATTAATCATCTTCATCCATTTTTTTTTTATTTCAAGAAATAGAAAAAACCGTTAAGATAAAGATATCAATGGGAAAAAAATGCCTTTTTTAAAAACTATTTAATTGTTTTTTATACATTAATAAACTTGTTTTGATAAACTATAAGATCAAGTTATAATTAACTTTTATTCGTTTTATCTTAGCAAGGTTGCAAACATAAAAAAAGAAAAGAAAAGAAAACTAAATGAAATCCAATAGAGTCAATCCAGCGATTTGAAAGTTTCTTCATTAAATTCACAGTGTATTGCCGATTAAATGAAAAAAAAATTCTCAATCTGAGCTTGACAGGGTTATGGATTCACCATTTTTTTTTTTTTATTAAGATGGACCGACACATGGAGTGAATTCAGTTTTTTCAACAGTGCCAGTGTGTTTTCGCCTGGTTCTGATCCATTTTTCCTTGTGTGCTGTGAATGATTAGGCTTTTCTTGTCTTGTCTCAGAATTATTGCATTTTAGGTGAGTTTAGAATCTTATGAAGGCTGCTATTATTCCAAAGCATCCACAAAGTACAAACAGTAACGTAGCATCATATTTAGATAATAGAATAAATATTGAACTGGAAACTAGATTGATCATAGAAGGAAAACTTTACACCCGAAGTGATTAAATTTTGGTTCTGATATTTATTGCCCCGAAAGAGAGTGTGCTTTGCCTTTTGACTTGTTTGTGAACCTAACAGAATGAGTTTGTGTTGTTATATTCTTTGTTTTTTAGTATTTTCTTTTGTCAAGTTCATGTTGTCATCTTCTTCTTTGTTATCTTGAAGCGTGGCTTCCGCATTTTTTCGTGTCAGTTCTCTTTCAGTAACTAGCTTGTTGCTTCTAATTAACCCATCTGGATTTGTTCTTCAAGCAGTAAAGAGGGGTTGTGTTTTTCTGGGTCGAGTCATGTCAAACTGAGACATATTGCGTCATTAGATGTTGCGTTTTATCAGAAATGAGTTAGTCTCGCCTGAATTATTTGAGGGAATATTTCTGCATGATTCCACTTTGTCTCTGTCAATCAAGTCGAGGGGTATTGGACAAAGGTTGTTGTGCCTCGTAAAGAGGATTCTGGAAGTTGGGCATCACTTAACGAGGCAAGTGCGACGTTCACTGGTTCGCCGAGGAAAGCAATTATATCTATACTTTCCCTGAATTTTCGTTTTATAGTTTAACATTGTGTTCTTGTAGGCCTAGAGAAGAAGTTAAACATGACGCGACGGGTTGGTTGTAGTCATGAGCAGTAATTTATTGAAATGTTTAGCCATCTGCCTTGTTTAAAATCTACACAGGACTGGCACTTCATTTGTTTATCTGGGCCATGTAACAATCTCGATGATCCTGTATGCTAATGATCCCAAGTGACTTACAGTTTGAATATTGAGGTTTGACTCTGATCTTGCATCTGCTCTAGTGGAAGATGAGTTACAAGGGTGAATTCTCTTGAGAATGGATGAAAAGGAAAGCACGCTACTTTGTTGTTTGTTGCTGCACTTAAAATGGCTCGATCTTCTTCCTTTTCCTTTTCCTTAAAACGGATGCACTTGCAAAAGATGGTGTCACTTCACAATACGATGGAATTGCTTGCCTTTCACTTCTAAACACAAGAGTCTATGTCTGTTGTTTGCCGATGTGCGTAAATTACTTGCTTTTATCTTTTCTCTACAGGAGCCCATTCCCAGCCACAACACTCCAGTTCCAAAAATGACCTGGACCTTGTAGCACTAGCAGGTACAAATTCCAGAGGATTTTAGTCTTTCAATGAGTCGGAGCATCTTCAGTATAGATGCTAAATGAAAAAGTTAAAAATATAAAAAAATATTATTTCAATTTTTTACTGTATATTTTACATGTTTTAAATGAACTTAATATGTTTATTTTTATGTTTTAAAAATGTTTTTTTTAAAAGTTTTTGAATCGTTTTAATGTGTTAATATTAAAAATAAATTTTATTAAAATAAAAAATATTATTTTGATATATTTTTAAATAAATAATACTTTAAAAAATAACCGCTATTACAATACCAAATAAAATACTTGACTGTTTGTGTATTCACTGGTAGAAGAGGCTGTATCAGTAATTTGATTGTTTTTTCTTTCGGTGCATGGTTTGTCATTTTTCTTCGCCTTCCGCTTCGAGAGAGTTTTGACCAAGTTAAATAGGATTTGCTTGGAGCTAATTCCCTTCTCTTCATACCAAATGCATATAAATTATAAGCAAATAGATTAATGACGCATTGCTCGTGTCATTTCAGCGTGTGTTCGTGTTTGAATTACAGCAATATATATCTCAGTTTTTACTTTGTTGGGATGGTGACTAGTTCCTTTTGTTTCTCTTTTCCTGATTCCTGAGGCCATATTCTTCTCATCTTCTTTCCATGCTATTGGATTTGTGAGATCTCCTCTCTTATGGGTCCCTTTAAAGAATAATAATCCATGGGAGGCACCTTTGCTTAAATGACTTTTGACACACCGGTCCTTCTCCTACAGACCTAAAAAAAAACACATGGCCCCTTCGGCATCATCCCAGAATCTCCTTTACATGTTATAGAATAAATTAAAGCAAGAGGAGCCTTCAAGTACAGCAGCTGGTTAAAGAGAAAGGTTCTTCAATAACTCTTCCTTCTTTTCTTGTTTTTCAAACATTCGGGCCGCATATCGCAAAAACTTTGTCAATAATTTTTATTCTTTTCTTTGAATATGAACTACGAAACTTGCTACTAAAGAATGAATGTAGTCTTAGGGCAGAAGCGGATGCTTGCTTAGGAAGAACTTGCTGTTAAAATGGGCCTACCACTGCAATGGATCCACCACATCGGGTTTATTTTTTGTTAAAAGTTTTTATTTTTTATTTTTATCTAATGGAATGTGTTGGCAATAACAACACAATCGCTGAACTTTTTCAATCTTTTCCTCCCTATAAGGTGTCCAAATGGCTGTTGATAAAAAAATGGCAGGCTGAGTCAACTGATTGAAAGCTTCAGTAAGAACAAGACAACTATACTATACGGCATGTCTTCTACTTTCTCTCTTAATTAAATAAATATATACATAGTACTACTGTTGCTATTGTAATTGCTTAATTAAAGAATTGCTTTAGTATCTAACCTTCCTCACCTTTGAATCCAGGGAAAGTGATTAATGCAGCAAGAACAACTGATTGGATGACACTAATCATATGGCAGTTCTTTGGAGATCAGTGATCATCATTGGATCTTGATTCCAGTTATAAAAACTCTAAACTGCAACCCAAGAAATCCAAAGATTGATCTGATTCAATCGACTTTTACGATTTGTTGCTGGCCATTTTGGCTTCCCCTTTTCCTTTTCCTTTTCTTTCCTGGGTGAAAATTCGTTTTCCCAGTTTCAGCATGGATATGGACTACAGACTTAAAGCTAACATTCCCTTTGGAATATATTTCTTTATTTATCAGTAAGAGGCTTTTACGCTGAGCAGTCCAGTCCAGTAGATAGTTTTCATATTATAGAAGGGTACTGCTGCCATAAATATGTGGACCTTTTTGTCAATTCATTCTGTCTATGCGTCTGTGACTTCCACGGTACTCACATACACTCGGAAAGAAAGAGAGATAATTAAAGAGCAAAGCCAATCTTGGTGCTTCATGTCAACAAGTACCACTGGATGGTTGGTTGTGTTGCTTTTGCATCGCAACCACCATGAGATGCTGGATTGGTTTCAGATGTTGTTAGTTATGTTGCTTGGTACTTAGGACTGTTGGTTTAGCTTCTTGTTTACTTTTAACACATCAACAACATGGGAGGCAACTTCACTTTTCTTTCCTACTGTTCACTTTTTTTTTAAATTAAAATGGTACGCTCCTATTCATTAATTAGGAAGGACAGGGTTGGATGGGGAAAGAAAAGAAGAAGGGATCAATTAATGCACACGAAAACTCAATTCACCAGATGCTTTTTTGATTTTTATCAGATTCCTTTGGATAACTCTGGTGGAAGTGGAACAGAGATTGGTTGGCTTGAATATACTTAAAAAAGATTGGTTTCGATGATGAATGATGGCACATCTTGTGCCATCAGCCGTGTATATATAAAACTCGGAGGCTAAGATTCCCCTCTGTGACTTTAAGCAGGTAATCTTGTACATCTGCGTCTCTTTTTGGTTCATCCCCCCCCCCCCCCCCCATGGAAGAAATTGTATTATGGGGTGATTACATTGGTGTAGTTTATCTGATCTTCAATTTTTCAATTTTTTAAAAAAATATGGGAGATTTGATTCACTTTTCCAAGGGAACTTGTTTATTGGAAAACGAGGCAAGTTTGGGTCCTAAAATCTAAGGTTAGATTCTTTGATTCCTCCAACCCTACAAAGAACAAAAAGGATCTGCCAATCACACTACAGCCTGCTCGAAAAAGAAAATAGGAAAACTGCAAAAGAGAGTAAAATTGAAAGAGGGAAAGAAAGACCGGCCCGTTTGGGTTTCCCATTCAGTCACCAAAAAGAAATATCCATTATTACAAATTCCCATCGACATATTTATTTTTCTTCAAAGCTTCTCAGAGTGTTAGGAAAGTTGCTCCCATTATTCATTATGGTGGGGGCTGCCTAACTCAGCAGGGAATCAATCAGAGAGAGTGAGAGAGATGGAGGGGGGAGGTGGGAAAACAGGAAGAAAACAAATCATACACTTTTCTTCTTTCTCTCCTTTTGAGAGCCTCAAATTGAAGTGGGTTGCTTTCTCTGTTTTTGCTGCATAAGAGATTCTCTCCCTCTCCCCTTTCAAGTCAAAGAAGAAAGAAGAAATTTTTTTTTTTTTTGAAAAAAGAAAAGATAGTATGAAATGGGAGGTGGGAGAAAGGAAGAGCCACAGCTCATAGCATATATTCCCTTCCAAAATAACCCCACTTATGTTTCCTGATATGGAGTGAGAACATAGGACAGCCCAACAACTCCAAAATTATATAGCTGCCACATTTTCAAGCATAGCTGAAAAGGATCATAACTCATATTTATGTTTCAGTCTTCTACTTGTCTATCATCCACAAAACAGAAATGGGTCTGCGCCATCAAAATATGAACTTGGTTTTGTCCACTGATGGAAAGCCTAGGCTAAAATGGACTCAAGAACTTCATCAAAGGTTTGTTGAAGCAGTCAATCAACTTGGAGGTGCAGATAGTAAGTATTTCTAGACCTCAATGACCTTACTTATCAATCTTTTGTACTGGGGTCAAGGTTTTCTAATCTTTTCTATGATTATATATGTGCAGGGGCAACACCGAAGAGTCTGATGAGGGTGATGGAGATTCCTGGACTTACTTTATACCACTTGAAGAGCCATTTACAGGCAATTCTCTTCAGAATGATTAGATCAATCTATGTTGCTTTTACCAATGCAGAAAAACAAGATTGTGATTTTGTGTTTGCTTCTTGATGCAGAAATACAGGCTAGGGAAGAGTCAACAGTCCCTAATCAGCATTGAAAACAACCAAGAAGGTGATTATAAATCATAATGAATCAGATTAATGAACTACTGCGTAATTGGTTTTCTCATTTATATTCTAATGGGGCGTTGTCTCTATATAGTTCTCTTTGTTGCCGATGCCAAGGAGATTCAAAGTAGTGATGATCATTTCCAAGAGTCTGCATTCATTCAAAGTAGCGGGGGAATCTGCAGTGATGGAAACCAACATCCAATTAATGGGTAATAGTTGACATAATCTCTACCTGCTTTATGATATAAATTGTATTGATATAATAATACAGATTTTTTATATATATTTAATTTACCCAAAGTGTTATGTTCAACAGAAGCTTTCAGATTGCTCAGGCTCTCCAAATGCAAATGGAAGTGAAGAGGAAACTTCATGAACAGATTGAGGTAAGACCAAGAAAACAACCCCTTTCTTTAACTCTTTCTCTGTCTATTGATCAGAACATACGTATCCACTTTAAATTTTTATTGCAGGTACAGAGACATTTGCAGCTGAGAATTGAAGCGCAAGGGAAATACTTACAGTCAGTATTGAAGAAAGCACAGGAAACACTGGCTGGATATAATTCTTATTCTATGGGTGTAGAACTTGCAAAAGCTGAGCTCTCTCGATTAGTCTCAATGGCTAATAGTGGATGTCCAAGTTCTTCAATATCTGATTTGACAGAAACAGGAGGTTCAAGCTTAAGAGACATGGAGAGGACACAAACGAGGAGTGCAGTTTGTTCAATGGAAAGCTCCTTGACATCATCTGAGAGTTCTGGGAGAAAGGAAGATATGCAACAAAAGAATGAGATTCATGACACCGAGAAGTCCAATACAGCCTCTGTTGAGCTTTCTTTAATGGATATTCACCCGCAAGACAACCCATTGAATACTTGTTCAAGCAATCAAGGGAAGAAGAGAAGTGGTCGTATCATTTCTGATGGTGTTTCTGTGGAGCAGCCACTGGCTAGTAGATTGAAAAATGGTGATCAGTTGAGTCTGGGGATGTTTGATTTGAATAGCTAATATCAACACGACATTGAATCAGGTTCGGAATCAATAGACTTAAACTGTTAGGGAACTGAACAACTCAACTGGGTACCTTTGGAGTTTGAGGATACTTGAAGGGTTCTACTGATATAGTCTATGCAGGAAAGTTACCTGATAGAGTTAATCCTTGTTTATAAACTATGTATATTGGTATATGTATATACCCCAAGAAACTTCTGAAAGTATATCCATATCAAAAGATGGTGTTATATATATTGTGCGTGTAAGTTCATCTCTTGGAAGTTTTTCCAAGACAGTCTCTCTATGTATTTTTAGGTTTTAACAATTAGGGCATCCCTAGCTATATTTGGAGTTCTAAGATTAAGTTCTTTCTTGATTTGTTTCTAGGAAAACCTTCTACATTTGGAGGTTTGTGATCCTCTTTAAATTTGAACTCAAAATGATAGTGTGGGAGTGAATCCAATTACCAACTTCAGCTAAATTCTTACACAGAAACTTGGCAGTTCACTTAATGGATATCACGGGGCTGAATTCAACATCTATGACTTATAACTCCAATTTTAGTAAAAATCCATCAAAAGATTTGGCCCAAATCCAAAACTTTTCAGTCAGTTTTGACTGAACCACGCTACTTTAGAATCGCTCCAGGATTACTTAGGACTTCCACTAACTAAAATTGGCTAGAAAGCTAGAAGGGAATATATCATTGCTCAACGGCTTCTGGACCATAAAAAGGCATCTGTAAAACAATAGAAAAGTAAGAACAGCCAAGAGGAAGAAATCATTATTGCTGCAAAATCATTAAACATCCAACGAAGGATGAATCATTAGCCAAGCCATGCGTAAGCTTAACTATATTAACGTTCAAGGAACTTCAACCAATTAATTTGCTACGCCTGAAAACCCAATCATTAAACGAACCACACAAGTCACTATATGCTGCTAACATTTCTCCTCCTTCTTAAGCAAGCCTTGGGGAATGGAAACTGGAAGAACGAGGATGGAGCTAACGCTCATTATTTACAGATACGTTCTTTTCACAGCTTTTCTATTTCTAGTACTTGTTAAGTTGTCCCATTCTTTCCCATCGACACAAGGTAAGCTACTTAACGAACAGATTCTCTAAGTTATGACAACTTCCATTTAGAAGCCTAAAAATTCATTCTAATATCTTCGATTTCCTTTGTTCATTGTAGGAAAAAACCTTCCCTACTTGACATCAGATGTCGAAGAGGTCTCAGGTAAGTCCTTCGATTACATTGTCGTGGGGGGAGGAACAGCTGGTTGCCCCCTGGCGGCAACTCTTTCCGAGAGATTCTCTGTGCTCGTGATAGAACGGGGAGGCTCGCCTTATGGAAATCCCTTGGTATCAGACAAGATGTACTATGGTTTCCCGTTGATCCAGCCTGATGAATTTTCATCGGTGGCACAAAGCTTCGTATCGAAAGATGGAGTTGAGAGCCACAGAGGACGAGTTCTGGGAGGATCATCAGCTATAAATGGTGGGTTCTATAGCAGAGCTAGTGATGATTTTGTTAAAACAGTTGGGTGGGATGAAGAGCTAGTGAAGGAAGCTTATGAATGGGTAGAGTCTAACATTGTTTTTAAGCCTGAGCTGACCATATGGCAATCTGTTGTAGAATTAGGTCTTCTTGAAGCAGGAATTTTGCCTTATAATGGATTCAGCATGGAACATATAGAGGGAACAAAGATTGGTGGTACTTTGTTTGATGAATATGGAATAAGGCACACCTCAGCAGATCTTCTTGAGATAGGGAATCCAGAAAACATCATTGTTCTTCTGAATGCAACTGTCAAGAACATCATCTTCCATGTCAATGGTAAGCAAACATATCTGTAGATAGTGTTTAAAAGAGTTAACAACAGTAGGTTACGAAAAACAGATTTTCAATGATCCTATGCCAAACTTGCTCGGATAGTCAATATTTTGAAGCTTAAGTTCCCTTAAATTGGTGCAGGTAAGGGAAACGAGAGCATGGTCCGTGGTGTCAGGTTCATCAAGAGTGATGGCAGCACAAGCCAAACGTATGAAGCTTACCTGAATCAACCAGAGAATTCAAGTTCATGGGGTGATGTTATTTTGTCGGCAGGAGCACTAGGCAGTCCTCAAATCCTATTGTTAAGTGGCATTGGACCCGAAAAACATCTAAGGAACTTCGGTATCCCGCTTGTGTTGGACTTAAAAGGGGTTGGGAAAGAGATGAAAGACAACCCTGGCATTGCCCTTTTGGCGGACACCAAACCAACACACCGATTTCCAGATGCACCTCAAGTTGCGGGCATAACAAAAGACATGAAATTCATTGTTGAGGGGGGCATAGTACCAATAAGCTTCAATGCAACAAGGATGCCAATTGCAATCAAGCTTGCATTTCCAGAATCTAAAGGGACGCTGGAATTGAACAGCACAGACCCTAGGCAAAATCCAGCAGTGGAATTTCACTATCTAGAAAAGGAGAAGGATCTAGAGGAATGTACCAAGATGGTTCAATTACTCAATAAAATAGCAGGGTCACGATCTGTTGTTCTGTTCCTAGGTAAGGAACCACAAAATAATTTGATGTCTAGTCAGGATGAGCTGAGAAATTTCTGCAAGAAAAATGTCAGGACTTATTATCACTATCATGGTGGTTCCACTGTTGGCTCAGTCGTGGACGATGATTATAAAGTACATGGGATAAAGGGGTTGAGAGTAATAGATGGCTCAACATTCTTGGAATCACCAGGCACAAATCCAATGGCCACCGTCTTAATGCTAGGAAGGTATCAAGGGATCAAGATTGTCAGGGAAAGGCAGAACACTTCTGTAAGTTGTAGCCCACCACAACTGTAGGAAACTCTCAACTTCAACTATATATATAAGCATAGAAAAATTGTTATTCTTTCCTTCTCTTTTTCTGAGAAATACAGTTTCTGGAATCGATTCTATGTAAAAATTTGAATCCAGCACCCTGTTAAGTAGATTTTCCATTTGACCACATCCAAACTCGCAATCATGTTAATATCCAAGGTTGGGTAGCCAGCACACCGTATTCATAACTCCCACTACAATTTCTTAGATTCTTCAACATTTTGGAACTGCATATTCGTAAGTAACTTGGTGTGTATATAATTGCTCATGCACAATTGCGTTAAAATCATCCATCCATTCCGGCCCTTTGGGGTTAAGTTACATTGCATAGGTCCGCTAGCAGGGGGTAGGGCTTAACAAGAAGCGGCCGAGCCGGAGAATGGGACTGCAGCCCGTTTGCACGGAATAAGACTTAGGTCCTTAGCATGCTGCGACGATACAATCCATGGATTGTTTATTCATGCTTGAATCCATTGCCATGATTGTGGGTTTACGATGTTCATATTCTTGCTAGTTGAGTTACTTAAATTGAATGTTGTGGTTTTTTTAAAAAAATTAGATATTTATTTTTGAGAATTTTAAAACCATTTTTCTATTTTTTTTTCTTAAAATCAAATAAAACCACAGATCAATAAAATGCATATATGTAGTTGTCCAAATCACCTTCACCCACCATGGCTTCCTTGCAACAATCAAGCACAGACAAAACATCAAACCTGTGTCTCTCATTTGTTTAAAGATGGTGAAAGGTGCCTTAGGTGCATTTTTGGATAAAAAAATAATACTTCATTTTATATAAAAATTATGAGTTTGTTCATTAACAAGAAAAATTAGGTTTTTTTCATTTTCGTTTTTTTTCCTTTTCATTTTATCTTGCTCAATGAAAAACTGAAAAAAATGTTTATTTATTGAGAATGAGAATTTTTTTTTAAAAAATCAAGATTACAAATATTCTTTATAAAAACCAAAACCATATTTATGATAGTCATCTTAATGTTTTATACTTGTGATAGTCTAATTATAGAATATTAATTTTATTTCATTTAAATAAAGAATTATCCCGAAAAAAATTATATTGTTAACTGAAAAAATCTTTATATTATATTTATAATAAAAATTAAATTTATAATACTAAGTAAATATGAAAATGTAAAAAAAAAGTACTTGGGTATAAGAAAATATATTATTCATGTATTTTCTTCATTTTAAAAATAGTGGATAACTTGCAAAGAAAAATAGTGAAAAATCTTTAAAAATGTGCTTCTCAAACCCAGAATAAATTTAGTTTTTCAGGCATCTAAAAAAAATAATTCCTGTTTTCATTTTTTCTTACCCTAATTTTTCGAGAAAAATAAAAAATAAAATATCATTTCGTTTTTAAACATTCTTTATATTGTCTGCGTGTAAGTCTTTAACTCTTAACCACAAGATTCCACTAAAAGCCGAGAGAATAAACCTGAAATGGAGCCCTACCCACCCCGTGCGACCGACTTGTCTCGCAATTTCAAGATGTAGGCATCAATGGTTGGAGGCGGCTCGAATCACCAGCAACATCTACAAAATTGATCGAGAAGGCATCTAAACTCGAAAGTACAGGTAAGACCCACCACCACCGGAAGACCTTAAAGCCCAACGGATAATATATCTTAACTGCCGACCACCTTCACTTCTTAGATATTAAGCAAAACCATATGGATTATTATTGTGAAATAGAAGCCAAAACTTCGAGTCTATATTAACCTATATTTTCGTCTCTCTAGTTTAAAAAATAATTAATTAACCCCTGTATTTTCGTATCTATTAATAACCTAAATATTAGTTTACTCGGAAAAAATGCCTCCGTTGTGGCATTCATGACTTCGGATGCCGAAGAGGCTTCAGGCGAGTTCACGGGAAATGTTCAACAACTAACAAATTTGTGTTGAAAATAGGAACGAATTAGAGAATATTAAAAGAAATTACAAATTAAATAATGAATGAGCAAGAAAATAAAAACATCGCTCAAACATAAAGTCTTCCCTGTGACCACGGCCACAATAAAATAAAACAGTCCCGCACACCATGACGATCTGTATACATCTATGATCATCCAAGATGCAGAGAAAAAAAGAAGTTGGTCAGCACAATCAAGGGCTAAATCATGCCTGCTGCATTCACCCCGACCAAAGTAACAATGATGCCAAACTCGGTCATTAAACAGCCTATATTGGATAGTTGAAAACATTTTCTCAGCTTAAGAAGTCCCTATGGAGTGGGAAATCAAAATACCAGAGATGGAGCTTCTATCAATTATTCATGGCCATGGGCTTCTAGCAGCTTTTATTTTTCTACTGGTCAACTTGTCTCCGTCTTCTTCTTTGCCTCAAGGTATGATTTTTGGCTACCATGGCATCTTTTCAATTAGAAACCAAAACACTGATTCTAATAGCTTGAATGATGTGCTTCCCTCATTATAGGATACGGGCTCCCTTACATGACTTCAAACGTCAAAGAGGTATTAGGAAAGTCCTTTGATTATATAATCGTGGGGGGAGGCACCGCCGGTTGCCCCCTAGCTGCAACTCTTTCAGAAAAATTTTCTGTGCTTCTGATAGAACGAGGAGGCTCACCGTATGAAAATCCTATGTTGTTGGATAAGAAGTACTTTGGCTTCCCATTTCTCCAAACTGACGAATTTTCATCTGTGGCTCAAAGATTTATCTCCAGAGATGGAGTTCCAAACCTAAGAGGACGAGTCCTTGGAGGAACATCAACCATAAATGCTGGTTTCTATAGCAGAGCCAGTGCTGACTTTATTAAAAGAGTAGGGTGGGATGAAAAGCTGGTGAAGGAGGCCTATGAGTGGGCGGAGTCTAAAGTTGTTTTTAAACCTCTGTTAACCAAGTGGAATTCTGCTGTTAAGTCTGGCCTTCTTGAAGCAGGAATTCTACCTTATAATGGTTTCAGCTGGGATCATATTGCGGGAACAAAAATCGGTGGAACTGTGTTTGATGCAAACAGAAAGAGGCACATCTCAGCTGATCTTCTAGAAAGAGGGAACTCAAGTAATATCGTAGTTCTTCTGAATGCTACTGTGAAGAATATCGTCTTCCGAAGTGATGGTAAGCAAATGAAAATACAGATACTGTTCCAACTCCCAACAATCTTTATACATGAGAGTGAAATTTCATTGAGTTCCAATTAATGTTGCATGGATAATCAATCTCTTGATGCCTATTTGTTCTATTTCTATGGCACAGATAAAGGAAAAAAGAGCATAGTTCGTGGTATCAGGTTCATTAAGAGCAACGGCAGCATAAATCAAACTTATGAATCTTACCTTACCCAACCAGAGAATTCGAGTCCACAGGGTGATGTTATTTTGTCGGCAGGAGCGATAGGCAGCCCCCAAATTCTATTGCTAAGCGGCATCGGACCAAAAGGACATCTTGGGAACTTCAGCATCCCACTTTTGCTGGACTTGAAAGGGGTTGGGCAAGATATGCAAGACAATCCTGGAATCACCTTGATCCTAAGGGCCAAACCTGAATATCGGCTACCAGAATCGCCTCAAGTTGTTGGCATAGCAAAAGACTTCAAATTCGTTGTTGAGGGATTTGTGCTACCAGTAAGCTTCAATGCAACGACACTAATGCGAATTTCAATTAAGTTGGCATTTCCAGAATCCAAAGGGAGGCTCGAATTGAACAACACAGACCCTAGGCAGAACCCTGTGGTGCTGTTCAACTATCTAGCAGAGGAAAAAGACTTGAGAGAATGTGTCCAGATGGTTCAACTGGTTAAGAAAGTAGCAAGGTCCAGGTCCATTGCTCGGTTCCTGGGGGCCAAACCCCTAATTAATGTGACATCCAATCCCAATGAGCTAAGAAACTTCTGCAGGAAGAACGTGAGGACTTATTATCACTTTCACGGTGGTTGTTCTATAGGATCAGTTATCGATAATGATTACAAAGTAATTGGAGTGAAGGGATTGAGAGTAATAGATGGCTCAACTCTCTCCGAATCGCCAGGAACAAACCCCATGGCCACGCTTTTAATGCTAGGGAGGTACCAAGGGATCAAGATTCTCAAGGAAAGGGAGGATGCTTCTGCATTTGGTAACCAACAACACCCGTAATTAACGAACTCCCAACTTCAGCTATGTGTATCGTTTCTGGGAAGTTCAGTCGAAGGAAATAATTCACCGTTTTATGGTTAGTGTCCTTACTTACACTGCACGACTCATCTTATTCTGCTCTCCACAATGGTCATAGAGTTCCCAATTTTACTCTAGAACTAAATATTTTTTCTTGAGTTTAACTTACTGGCCAACCAAAGAATAGTTTACCTATTAAATCCCTTTTCACCATCTTCGTGACTTAAGAGTTAAGCACAACATTCCGCACCAGTATCAATCAACCAATTAGCTGCGAAATCTCAAATTGACAGAGAGAGAAGTGACAGAATGCTTAAATTGCTTGTTCCCTGCGAAGTCTTCCATTTCAGAAAAGCGCATATGAAAAATATCAGAGCAAGCAATCACTATAGCTGCAAAATCATCAAATTTTAAATTTGAGCCTGTCCGTTGCTTTGCAGGGCACGCCACTCACAAAATGGATTTTCCTATTGAAATGCCTTTGTTGTCTGGATACTTTAACTAATAATTCTACACCTCCTTTGGCAAAAGGTGAGAACGCTATTAGAGCCCTTTAAATTTAAACTTGGTGCTGCTTATTTTCTGGTACAATATTCATGTAGATTGTTCGATAACTAACGAATTTGTTTGTGTTGAAAATTGATGTAGGATTTTGAAGTTGTCCACATCTTTTTCTGCAATCTCACAAAACAGAAAAGCATATGAGAGAAATAAAAGAGAAATGAAAATCAAAGCAGTGATCTTTCTTCTTTTCTTTTCTTTTGACCACCATTGCTACTGTTTTTAATTCTCTTCTCAGCCATCCTCGACGAGAGATGGAAATTTCACGGCTGCAAAACGCTTGCAACGGCTGAACATTATTTTTTATGTAAAAAAATAGTCTGGCCCCTTCGGTAATTAAGACCTAACGAATCATTGTCTCGTTTAAATGCCATGACAAGAGTTTCATGATGGTTCAACTTTCTTGGAATCGACAGGCACATATCCAATGGCTACCCTTTAAATGTCAGGCAGGTGTCAAGGGATCAAGATTCTCAGGTGAAGGGAAAAGGCCTTTGTACTCTATATCCAACAAGACACCATTAAAAATTCTCAAATTAGCATTATGTATCAGCACCTAGTAACGCTGAATAACTATCTGGAATTACAGTTGTTACAATCAATCTTTGAAATGATGGCACTGTCCATTGAAGTCCAGCGCATGACTTAGCTTAACTTCTAATTTCTCAATCTAAGCTCCTAAATTTAGCCATTCATAACTACTCCTGCCTTCTTTACTATTCAAAGCAGATTCTTTCTACAGCATGAACTAGAATGATTTAGTTATCCAATTATTTAATCACGACACGTTTTGAAAAGTTAAATGCTCAAACACAGCTGCAACAATTGAAACAAATTTTTATTATTAATATTATTTAATTGAAAACATAAAATATAATTACTTATATGTTCATGCTATTTATAGAGGGGGGGGGGGGATCTTACAAAAATCTCTCTTGATCCTCCGTAGAAGAATCATTTGAAGGGTTTTCATTTGAATCCCCATTTCTCCTGCTACCATTAAAAGCAAAACTAACCCAAATCTCTCTTGCAACTCTCCTCTCTCTCCCTCCATCTCCCTCATCTCTTTTCTTCCCCAGTTCCTCCTCGTCAACAGGCATCTTGTACCTACAAACAGGGCAATTCCCATGAATCTTTAACCACTTCTCTACACAACCACCGTGGAACCTATGCTTACAAGGCATCTCCTTTACTACGCCACCAAGCTCCCACTCCTCTAAACAGATAGCACACTCACCATCTTTATTATCTTCCCCTATCTCCACTTTTGGCATGGCCTCTATGGATGCTTTGGAGGCTGGTGGTTGGCCCTTCTTGTTACCTATGTCTCTAAGTAAAGATTCAAGACTTGCGGCTCCTTCAATCACCACCATGCCTTGAGTGAAAGGGTTTATAAGGATGATTCTTTCATTTGGGTCTGTTGTTTGTGGTGCTTCTTGATCTGGGTCACGTTGCTCTGTGGTGTTGGTGGAGGTGAACCCTAAAATAAAAGGTAAGAACAAAGAGAGGTCCCTATGCCTTAAAAGCCTCTCAAACATAGAAGAAAACTCGGCAGGAAATTCAGTCTCAGAGGCCATGACGAACTGCTACTGGTAGTTAGATTTGGAGAGAGAGAGAGAGGAGATTTAGATTTTTTTGTGAATAGTGTGAGATATTGGCAAGGCTCAAGTGATAGAGCTTATAAGGGAAAAGGGAAAACAACGGTGTGGTGTGCCCACAGGAAAACAAGAAGCTTGTAGAAAGATCTGGAGCAAGACATGTTAACACGTGATGTTCATCTTCTCACCATCTAAAAAAGTATGAAGTCCTTAGTCAATGAAGAATTTTAAACAAGCGGAGATTTGTTATTGTAA
>Ga0307515_10011853_pt1 | contig 16486 bp, 14 predicted proteins | sample 17_EM_MG_FD_194513 | JGI IMG/M metagenome (GOLD analysis project Ga0307515, IMG submission 194513) | Populus trichocarpa ectomycorrhiza microbial communities from riparian zone in the Pacific Northwest, United States - 17_EM | ecosystem: Host-associated > Plants > Roots > Unclassified | place...
TCGAACCGGCCAACGTGTCGGTAGCCAGGCGGAGAACTATCAGCGACCTAATGAAGCAGTGCTCACGCCACCACCGGGCAGGCACGACATCCCATCAGCGATCAACTCTCCACACCAGCCGGCAGGGGCACGATCTTGCATCAGGACTCACCACGTCCTGGTCGGGGAAGTGCTCACCTGCCGGTGGCTACCTACCAGAAGCTTGCCAGTGGCTTGCTTCTAGGACTCATTAGGCCGGGCAGAGGGTCACGATGAGGCAGAGCGCAGCCCGTGCCGCCGTGAGGAGCGCGCAATGCCCGACCTTCTCCCTCCCGGCGACGGCAACGCCGCCTCCGGGCTGAAGACCACCCCACCCACGGCATGCCGGGTTGGGTGGGGCTTCATCACGCGATACACGCTGGCGTACATGGGCACCTGCCTGTTGTTCTTGGCGCCGGTGCTGGTGACCCTGGCGTTGAAGGTCAACTCTCTGGTGGGCATCGACCGGGCACCGAACAACCTGGCTCTGGTCGCCGGGGTCGGTGCCCTGCTGGCCATGGTGAGCAACCCGTTCTTCGGCAAGATGAGCGACCGCACCTCGTCACGGAGGGGCATGCGCGTGCCGTGGATGGTCATCGGCCTGGTCGGCGGTTCCCTCGGCATCCTCATCGTCGCGCTGGCGCCCAGCATCCCGGTCGTCCTGATCGGATGGTGCACCGCCCAGCTGTTCTTCAACGCACTGCTCGCCGCCATGGCGGCGGTGCTCCCCGACCAGGTCCCGGCCGCTCAACGCGGTCTGGTCTCCGGTGTCCTGGGCGTCTGCCTGCCGATCGCATCGGTCAGCGGCACCTTCGTGGTGCAGTTGTTCAGCGGCAGCCGGCTCGCCATGTTCCTGGTGCCGTGCGCGATCGGCGGATTCTTCATCCTGCTCTTCGCCTTCACGCTCAAGGATCGCCGGCTCGCCGTGGCCGACAAGCCGGCCTGGTCGCTGCGGGAGTTCGCCGCCACCTTCTACGTCAACCCGCGGCAAAGCCCGGACTTCGCCTGGGCCTTCACCAGCCGCTTCATGGTCGTGCTGGCCTACGCCTTCCTGACCACCTACCAGGCGTACTACCTGCTGGACCGGATCGGCAGCGCCGAGGCCGACGTGCCCCGCCAGATCTTCCTCGGCACCCTCGTCCAGTCCGCCGTCGTGGTCACCGCGTCGCTGATCGGCGGGACGGTCTCCGACCGTACCGGCCGACGGAAGGTCTTCGTCTGCACCGCGGCCGCGGTCTACGGCCTGGCGATGTTCGTCATCGCCGTCGCCGCCGGCTTCAACGGTTTCCTGGTCGGCATGGCGATCGGCGGGCTCGGTTTCGGCCTGTACATGGCGGTCGATCTCGCGCTCGTCGCCGACGTGCTGCCGGACAAAGGCAGCGTCGCCAAGGACCTCGGGGTGCTGAACATCGCCGGTGCACTCCCCTCGTCCATCGCGCCGGGACTCGCACCGGTCATCCTCGCGGTCGGCGGCGGCAGCTACGGCGTGCTGTACGCGATCGCCGGGATCTGCGCCATCCTCGGCGCCGCCGCCATCCTGCCCGTGAAAGGCGTCCGATAGGCCACAGCCGGAACGGCCCACCGATGGCGATGGGCCGCGTGCCGGCAGGGTCGGGTGCTCAGACGACCGGGACGGTCGTGGTGATCGGGGACGGCTTGAAGCCCTTGACGACCAGCCAGATCCCGAGTGACAACTCCCAGACGAAGATCGGGGCGGCGGCGATGCCGTGCCACGGGGAGCCGAGGGAGTAGCCGCCGAAGAAGATGGCGGTGACATCCGCGAGGAGCAGGACGCCGCCGATGAGCCCGATCGTGGGGATGAGGCGGGGCACGAGCCTGGACCGGTACATCAAGGTGCCGAGCAGCAGCGCGTTCAGCCCGGCCATGAGGTTGGGCCCGAGCAGGAAGGTCCAGTCCCGGACAGCGACGAGCGACTGTCCGACGGCGATGAACGAGGCCTGATCCCCTCCGGCTGCTCCCGCGAAGTTCTGCCGCAGGGTCACGACCGCCAGGATGCTGATGACTCCGATCATGATGGTCGCGGCTTCGAGCAGGCGGGTGGTCACGAAGCCAAGCGCGAAACCTTCGTGTTGTCGTTTGACCACCGAGAACAGCGCGACGGCGGTGCCGATGCAGGCGATCGCGTTGATCAGGTCGAGGAAGCATCCGAGTAGCACGCTGGTGTCAGCGCCGGCGCTGATGATGTAGTCGGGGTTGTTCAGCACGGGACCGAGCAGGAACAAGGCGGGGATTGAGCTCGCGAAGGTGATCAGATAAAGCGCGCCCCCCACCATGGCGGTCTTCCTCGTCGTGTCCGCCCGAGCAGGCGTGGGCGGCGCGGTTCGTACGGTCGTGGTCATCTCATTCTCCTTGGGGTGAAGGGTCGCCATCGAGCCGGTTGACCGAGATCAGCGGCAGGCCGAGGTCGCGCACTCTGCTCAGCAGTCCGTGCAGCGCGGCCTGGTCCAGGACCGGGCCGGCGAGGACGGTGGTGCCGTCGGTATCGGGGGTGAGGGTCATGTCGTCGAACCAGGTGGCCCAGCGCGGGGCGAGGTGTCCCTTGATGCGGATCTCGTATCGCCCCGGCCCATCCGGGGAGCCGGCTGACGTGCCGCCCATCGCGCGCCTCCTGCCGTGATAGCCCCGGAGGTCTTCGCCGGAACGGCGAATCTGCGGGATGACTGCACGGTAGGAGCGGATGTGATTAGCGGACATCACCACGTGTGGTGACCGGCCTGGTGACCTGTGGGGTCGCGCTCAGCGCTCGCGGGTACGCGACAAGAGGTTGAGCTCCCCCGCTTGCCGCACCGCCGCACGCCGGCTGTTCACGCCGAGCTTCGCGTAAATGTTCCTGGTATGAGTCCGTAGCGTGTTCAGGGACACCACGAGCTCCCGCGCGATGGCCGGGCCATCCAGGACCGTCGCGAGCAGCCGCAGAACCTCCAGCTCGCGTTCGCTGAGTGGCTCTACGAGTCTCTGTGCGGGGCGATCGCCGCAGGCCTCCAGAAGCCGACGGACGTACGGCCGCTTCGAGGCCGCTCTCAGCAGGGCGACCATCCGCGGTCCCTCGCTCACGAACACGCGGACGTAGCCTTCCGGCTCGGCCAGGGCCAGCGCACGTTCCAGCGGAACGAGCGCACCCGGGATGTCACCGCGGGCGTGCTGAAGGAGCGCCTGGAGCACCAGGATCTCAATGACGCATCCGGTCCGCTCCCCCGCTTCCGCGGCTGTCCGGAGTCGGCCCAGGAGCCGGGCCGCATCGTCGGCGCCGGTTCCGGTGCGATCGGACGCGTACTTCGCCACAAGCACCCTCGCCAGGGTGACGTGCTCGAACTCCCGCAGGTACGACAGGTCATCATCGGCGGACAGGCCCTGCTCACGGGCCCAGCCGAGCGCCTCGCCGATCCGCCCCTGTTCGGCCAACACGCGGGCCGTCAACGCCGGGACCGGCCGCACGTTCGGAGAGAAATCGCCGATGTACGCGTGCTGGGCCTCGGCGAGCAGGTCCAATACCCCATCCAGATCGCCCTGCGCCTGCCGGATCCGGGCCATCGCGACTCGCCGGCGGTAGGCGTTCTGCGGCAACCCGGCGTGCTCGCCAAGCCCCTCGCCGTGCAGGAGGTGCCGGATGGCGGCATCGAGGTCGTTGCGCTCGAAGGCGATCTGACTCATGCCGGCGTACATGTCCGCCGTGCCGCGCAGCACCACCCCGTCCTGGTCGGCGGCGAGCCGCAGAGCCTGCTCATAGGTGCGCATCGCGTCACCGAGGCGGCCCTGCGTGATGCGGATGTCCGCCAGCGTGATCGAGCAGCCGAGGACGTCGGAGATGTGCCCGATCCGCCGCAGCCCGTCGGCCGCGGCGGAGTACGCCCGATGGGCGCCCTCGAGGTCTCCGGCACCCCAGACAGCGAGACCCAGCAGGGCCGACGCCCCGGCCCGGGTGAGGTGATCCTCGGCCGCCGCCCGGTCGACCGCCATCCGGGCGTAGCTGATGGTGGCCGGTGCGTCGCCTCGCGACAGTGCCAGCGCGGCCCGGTACATCTGGATCCTGCCCGAGAGGCGGAAAAGCTCCGCCTCGTCGACCACGACCATCTCGGCGGGCGGTTGCGCCAGCAACTGCTCGACGTCTCGCAACCGGGCTTCGACGCCGTCGAACTCGCCGCCCTGCATCAGCGCCCCGATCAGGCCGACCGCGAGCACGGGCCGGGCCTGGACCACCTCATCCGGGAGGACATCCACCCAGCCGCGAACCGTGGGCTCCTGCCGGTTCCTCAACAGCTCCGGGATGGCGAGCTCGACCAGCCCCGCCGCCCACTCCAGGTCCCCGGCAGCGACGGCGTGGCGAACCGCCGGCGCCGGTTCCCCGTTGCGTTCGTACCACCGGCTCGCCCGGCGATGCAGGCCCGCGGCCTCTCCGGGCCGTTCATCCAGCAGATGCGTACGCAGGACGTCCGCGAAAAGGTGGTGATAGCGATACCACCTGCGGCTGTCGTCGAGCGCCACCACGAACAGGTTCGCGCGGTCCAACGCCTCCAGCATCGCCTTGCCGCCGTGCCCCGCGGTGACCGCGTCGCACAGGGGGCCGCTGAGCCGGTCCAGGATCGAGGTCTGGATCAGGAAGCTGCGCACCTGGTCGGACTGGCGCCGCAGCACCTCCTCGACCAGGTAGTCGACGATGTACCGGTCATCGCCCGCGAAACCGGCGATGAATCCGGCGACATCGGCGCGGCCCTGCATCGACAACGCCGCAAGCTGAAGCGCGGCGATCCACCCCTCCGTGCGAGCCTCCAGCGCCGCGATGTCATGCAAGGTCAGATCCAAACCGATGACCTCGTTGAGGTAGTCGGTGGCCTCGCCCAGGGTGAAGCGCAGGTCGGCGGCACGGACCTCGACCAGTTCGCCACGAGCCCGCAGGCGCGCCAGCGGCAGCGCCGGGTCGGCTCGGCTGCTGATCACCAGGTGCACGTGTTGCGGCAGGTGCTCCAGCAGGAACACCATGCCCGCCTCGATGTCCGGCCCGTCGACGAGGTGGTAATCGTCGAGCACCAGATGAAGTTCGTTCGGCACCGCGTTGAGCTCGTTGAGCAGGGTCGCCAGGACGGTCTCGATCGGTGCCTGGGCCGACAGCGGCAGCGCGCCGACGCCGGGCGCGGCGCCCTGCAGTGCGGTGATCACGTACGTCCAGAACAGTCCGGGCTGGCGGTCGCTCCCCTCCAGGGACAGCCACGCCACGGATCGCTGCCCAGCCCCGGCAGCGGCCAGCCACGCGCTCAGCACCGTGGTCTTGCCGAACCCGGCCGGGGCGGAGACGAGCGTCAACCGCGACTGCGCCCCGCGGCTCAGGCGTTCGCTCAACCGCGGCCGCGCCACCAGACCACGGGGAACCTTGGGGACGTAGAGCTTGGTCTCGACCAAGGGGCCCGCCATGACAGCTCCCCTCTTGGGCTACGCGCCCGAGCGTAGAGCACCCGGCCGTGGCCGGATTGTGAATTTCAGTCCTACTTGTCACCGACGGGTCGCCGTGAGCTGACGCACGATTTGCATCTTTCAGCGGTAGTTGACACTTGTTTCCGGCAGTAGTTGTCACCTGGTGAGGTTTTCGGCGTTGTTGCCACCCGACTCGGCTCGGCACGACCGGGACGGGCGGACTTGCTACCCGGCGCGACCGTGCACAGGGCATGAGGCTTGCCGCCGCGTCGTCGTGCTCGGGGCCGAACAGCCCACGCCAGCACACCGCCCCGGAGTTACGCGGTGCGACGGTTCGGTTCCGGGTTAGTCTGTTGCTTGATCGTCGGTCCGGACCCCGCTGAGATCTTCGACGCGCCCACCCCGTAGCGGCCGGGCAGCGTGTTCCCGCTACGCCAATCGGGGTGATGACGGTGACAGCATTCTCAGCCACCAAACGCTGTGTCAACGGCGCGGTCGTGCGACTAGATCTGGCTGGTGAGGTGCGCGGCCCTGTCCTCCGTCAACTCGCCACGCTGATTGTTGATGCGGTCGTGGTCGACCTCACCGACGAACTGGTCATTGACCTTGACGCGGTTAGCTTCCTCGACCCCGCCGGCGTCGGGGTGCTGATCTGGGGCTATGAGGCTGCGATGGATTGCGGCACGTTGTACCGGGTCGTCAACCCCCGCGATCAGGTCCACCGCGCGCTAGCGGCCATTGGCATGGTGGACGTGCTGGCCGACAGCCAGGACATCGGAGCGGTGCTGTTGGCGCTGCTCACACTGCCCGATCCAGACGGCCCGGACAGGCGCGGCAGCGCGCCGAACAGAAGCCAATGAGCCCCATAGGCGCCGGTACGGTCTCGCCGTCGTCGCTTGAGGACTGGCGTCCACGCGGTGACATTTAGGGCTGAAAGTGACAACTAAGACGAAAGTCACAGGGATGCTCCGACTTGCGTTTCAGTACGTCGCTACAACTGTGAGTTCGAGTTGTACGGGACGGTTGCCCAGACGACTTTGCCGCCGCGGGTAGGCATGGCGCCCCACGCAGCCGCGGTCGCGTGGACCAGCCGCAGGCCTCGCCCTCGTTCGTTGAGGGGATCCTGATGGCCGATGGGCGCCGGTTCGCTCAGCTGCGGGAACCGGGTGACGCCGTCACGAACTGCCAGGTGCAGTCTTGTGCCGTTCCTGGACACGGTGACCACGAAGTTGGTGCCTGCGTGTTCCACGGCGTTGCCAGCCAGCTCGGATATGATCAGCCAGGCGTCGTGAGATTGGGGCAGGTTCCAGGTGCGACAAGCCTGGGTGACGAGGTCGCGTGCAGCCCGCACGGACTCCGGTGACGGCGCGAGACGAGCCTGCAACTGGTGGGAGCGCGGCACCCGGCCGGCGGTCGCTATACGGGCCTCGGGCATCGTGGCGAACAGCATTGGTCGCGGCCTCTGCATATGCCGCAGCAGGTTGTCCAAGGTCGTTGTGGTGGGCAGGCACAACGTCAACCGCACGGGCGTGGGCGCGAGCCGAGCCGCCCGCCACGCCGCCGCCCAGTACGGTTGGCTCACCCCGTGGGTGTCTCCGAGATCGTGCAGATCGATGATGATCGACGCGGATGGACCCGCCAGACACAGTCGCAGGCCGGCGGTCACTTGACTGCCGAGGTGTTGCGACCACGGGCCGTGCAGCGCCATCTCGACCACGGCGATGCTCGCGTCAGCGGTGATGCCCACCGACAACCCGCGGCGGTCGGTGCTGGCGGTGACCAGGTATGGAGGCTGCAGCGGCCGCACCCGCTCCCTGCGGTCGGTGGCGGTCACCGCTGACCCGCCATCCACGCGATGCGGTGGCGCGGTCGCATACCGGCGGCCCGCACATTCCGCTGCTCGGCGGTCTGCTGCTCGTCGCGAACGTCACCGGCCACGGTCGGCCCACCGTGGACCTCGCCGCGTCTGCGCGGACGGCGCGGCGGGCTGCGGATGATCCGCCGCCGCGCGATGGCTGTGCTACTCGGCCGGTGCGCGGCGTGGCCAGACCCGGCCGGGCTGGCACTGATACCCGCAGGCGTCAGCCGCGCTGGACGGATCTCGACGATCACGGCTACTCCAGAGGGAACCTAGTAAGCACGGGTGCCACCAAGGTCTGGAGCAGCGAGCGACGATGAGGCATCACCGTCGCCACCTCGACGGTATCTCAATTTGCCATAGATCGCGCGTTTGCCGGTCACGGTGAGTCTGGAGCGGCAGAGATCGATGGCGGCGTTATCCCGGACAACTGGCAAGGAAGCCGATTGGCCAGCTTCAGCAGGGTGGCGGACCGGCCGGACAGGCGTACGGTCATCTTGTCGCCCGAGTCCCCGGTGGCGTGCCAGTCCCCCGCCGGCGGACGCCCGCACCGAAGTTGAGCGGCGGATCCAGGACTTCCCGCCGCGTCCTACGTGCCGCATCGGTGCCGGCTTGACGCACGCTGCCTGACGCCACGAACGGGTGCGTCCGCCGTCTCGGCGATCGACCGGCTCGCCCTCCACGCGATCGTTTGGGGCCGGTACCCGGCGCCGCGGCACCGGGCGTTAGCCCGCCGCGCCGGCAGCCCCGGCGCCGGTTGGGACGGGAACGACACCGCACGATCCACGGAAGAAGTCCCGACACGACGACCACAACGCCGAGCGTCGCAGTCATACGTGTCCCGATGGACTCAACGAGGAAGACCACGCTTGTCGCCGGGGCACTCCACCTGCTCACCCTCGTCTCGATCCCAACCTCGGCCCTGTACGGTCCGATCCGCGATCCGGACTTTGTCGCCGGTTCCGGCTCGGACACCGGCGTGATCATCGGCGGTGTCCTGGAGATGATCGCGGCGCTCGCCTGCATCGGCACGGCGGTCGTGCTCCTGCTGCGCCGGCCCACCCGTCCGGCTGCTGACCGGCCCGCGGCATCGGACACCAGTGGACAACGAGCGGGGACCTCCAGCCACCCGCCCACGTGAAATAGGCTCAACGAAGGTCTGCTCCAGCTGCGTGGTGTCACCGCGCCGTGGCCGCGGTTGCCGCTGCCGTCGGGCGCAGTTGACGCTGCGCCCGGATCGGATGGCGTTAGCATCGTGACGTGCTCGCCATTTCGGTGCTCGGCCCCGTCGAGCTCCGCAGCGACGGTCGGCGGCTGGTGGTGCCGGCCGGCCGGACGACCGAGTTGCTGGTCCGGCTGGCGTTGGATGCCGGGGTCACAGTCGACGTCGATCGGTTGATCGAGGAGATCTGGGGCGTCGGCGCGACTGCCACCAGGCGTAACACGGTGCAGTCCAAAATCTCGAAGCTGCGGCGTGTCCTCGGCGACGCCGCGGTGGTCTCGGGCACTCAGTCCGGCTATTCGTTGCAGGTGGACCCGGGCGCGGTCGACGCCACCGAGGTTCTTCGGCTCGCCGACGCCGCCCGGGAGTCACTCGACGCCGGCAACGCCAGATCGGCGTTGCATGGATGTGGGCGCGCGTTGGCGTTGTTCCGTGGTGACCGGGTGCTGAGCGACGCCGGGGACGGCGCGTGGCTGGTGCCGTACCGGCTCCGTCTCGAGGAGGTCCACCTCGGCCTGGTCGAAGACCAGGTGGCGGCCCGGATGGAGCTGGGAGCGGGTCAGGAGGTGATCGGCGAGTTGCAGGGGATGGTCGTGCTCCACCCGTTGCGGGAGCGCCTGTGGGAGTTGCTGGTGACCGCGTTGTACCGGGCTGGGCGGCAGGCCGACGCGCTGGCCACGTACCAGCGGGTCAAGCACCAACTGGCGGAGGACCTGGGTCTCGATCCTGGGCCGGGGCTGCGGCGACTCGAGCAACAGATCCTGGTTCAGGATGTGTCACTCGGTGCTCCCGCTGCTCCGGTGGGATCGTTCGTATCTGACGTCCGGGCGGGTAACCTGCCGTCGATGTCGGCCGAGTTGGTCGGGCGGGAGGCGGAAGTCGCCGCGTTGTCCGGCCTACTCGCTGGTGAGCGGCTTGTCGAGATCGTCGGGCCGGGCGGCGTCGGCAAGACGGCTGTCGCGATCGCGCTCGGTCGCCGGCTGAACGTGCTGGACGGCGTGGGTTCCGGTGGCGTCTGGCTGGCCAGGCTGGAGACCGCGACGACGGCACATGATGTCGTCGACACGCTGCTCGCCGCGATGACCGTGGTGGGTGGCGAGGCGGCGCTGTTCGAACGGCTCAGGAACTCCGCCGCGCTGGTTATCCTCGACAACTGCGAACACGTCCTCGACGCCGCCGCCACGCTTGCGGTTCGGCTGCTCGACGCCGCCCCCGGCTTGCGGATCCTGTGCACCAGCCAGGTTCGGCTTGAGGTGGAGGGCGAGGCGGTGCTCGAGCTCGCACCGCTGGCGCTTTCCGACGCCGTCGAGCTGTTCCGCCGACGGGCCACCCGACAGCGCCTGGCGGAGGCCGACGACGCGGTGCTTCGCCTATGCCGCTCGCTCGACGGTCTGCCACTGGTGATCGAACTCGCCGCGGCACGCACCAAGACGTTGTCGATCGAGGAGATCACCCGCCGCCTCGACGACCGGTTCGCGGTGCTGGTCGACCCGACCAGCCGCAGACCGGACCGTCGCCGGTCACTCAGGTCCACGATCCGGTGGAGCTACGACCTGTTGTTCCCCGACGACCAGCGAGGGCTGTGGGCACTTGCCACCTTCGCCGGCGGTGCTTGCCTGCCCGCGGTGGAGTTCGTCCTCGATATCCTCGAGGTGCCGGCCGCCGCGGCGATCGACGTGATCGGCCGGCTCACCAGCCGCTCGCTCATCATCGTCGACGACGGGCCGGCGGAGCCCGCGGGCGCCCGGTCGGAGCGGGTGTTCCCGCCCCCGATTCGATACCGGCTGCTGGACAGCATCCGGGCCTTCGCCCTTGACATGGTGACCGAGGCAGGCCTGTCCAGGCGTGCCCACGCCGCGCACGCCGCGTGGTTCGCCGACCAGGCCGCATCTTCCCTGGCCGGTGTCCGCAGCGGCCGCCAGGCCGAGTTTCTTACCTTCGTCCGCAGCGAGCGCGCCAACATCGACGCCGCCCTGGCCTGGAGCGCCTCGCACGACCCGGCTCTCGGGCTCAGGATCGCCGGTGGGTTCGGCTGGGCCTGGGTCGTGCTCGGCGACAGCCGGGGCGCACACCGCATCCTGGGTGCGCTGGACGCGGCCGGCGACCTGCGCCAGGACCGGGAGCGGGGCAGCGCCCTGCTGCTCGCGGCGTGGATTGAGGCATCGACTGGTCGCTTGGAGCTGGCCCGCGACCACATCGCCACCGTCACCGCCCTGGCCGCATCGACAAACGACGTCGACCTCGAGGCGCGGTGCCTGTACTACCTCGCCTATGTCGTGTCGCATCACGGCGAGTTCCGGCAGGCGATGGAGTTGACCGATCGAAGTCGGGTCCTCTACGACGGGTTGGACCGGCCGTGGGATCAGGCCGCGAACGGGCTCTTCGCGGCCAGGGCCGCGATCTCCGCCGGTGACCAGGAACGCAGCATTGACGCCGCCGCTCAGGTGCGGCACTGGCTGGGAAGGGTCGAGGACCCGTGGCTGCAGGTGCGCGGCGACGCGGTGCTCGGCGAGTTGGCCCGCCTGCAGCACCGGTTCGACGAGGCCGTTCAGCACCTCGGCCGGGCCGCGGACGCCTCGCGGCGACTCGGCTTTCTGCAGACAGAGGCCTACCAGGTAGCGATTCTGGGACGCGCGCAATGCCAGGCCGGTAACTACGACGCCGGGGCTGTCACCTTGGAACTCGCGGTCGGCAAGGCGGAATCCACTGGTGATCCGCGGTTGGCGGCGCTGACCCGCGTTCATCTGGGACGTGTTCTGCGCGCGATCGGTCAGCCTTCGCGGGCACGTGCGGCCCTCGTTGCGGCGGCCGTGTGGCACCGCGACGCGGGCGGCGGAGAGCTGGCCGCGCTCGGTGATTGTCTGCTGGCCGCGATGGACGCTGCGGAGGGGACCGCCGCCGTGCAGGAACGTCTCGTGCGGTATCTCGACGATGCCCGCGACCACGATGACGCCCAGGTCGAGGTCTTCGCGCTCGACGCGCTTGCCCACGTGGCCGCTGCGGCGGGCGACATCGCCCGGGCCCGGCAGTTGTGTGACGCGGCTGATCGGCGCATGGAGGCCGCCTCGCACTTCATCACCGACCTCGACCGCACCGATGCCCATTCGGCCAGGTCGATCGTCGCAGCAGCCTCCTGCGGTTAACTCGCCGTGCCGGGAACTTCATTTTCCGTCACCACGCGTATGTCGGGCTTAGCTGCTGGTACGTGGCTCGTGCTTGATCTGGCCGTTGCGGTTCTGGCGCTGGTTCGACAGCAGGAAGGCCAGCAGTCCGCCGATGACGATGGTGATACCGACGATCTGCCACTGGCGCAGCCTTTCGCCCAGTAACAGGAAGGACCACACGACGGCTATCGCGGGCTGAACCACCTGGGAGATCCCGATGGTGCCGATCTGGATTGTCTTCTGCGCGAACACCATCAGCCCGTGCGCGGCGACCCCGGTGAGGAACGTGAGGATCAGCATGTAGGTCCAGCCCGTGCCGGTCATGGTGAACATGCCACCGTTGACGATCGCCAGCGGGAGCACGGCTACCGCCGCGATCGGGCTGACCGTCGCCATGAAGGTGGCGACGTCCATGTCGCGGCGGAAGTGCCGGGTCGACACGACGTACGCCGTCCAGAGAACCATCGCTACTACCCCGAAGACGTTGCCTCGGGCCGAGGCGTCCCCGTGCGGCGGGGCGCTGAACAGGACGATGCCGACACCCCCGAACGCGACCAGGGCGAACACCAGAGCACGTGGGTTGTGGTACTCGTGGAAGAGCTTGGCGCCGAGCGGCACGATGAGAAACGGTGCGAGCGAGCCGATCAGCGCGGCGTTGGCCACGCTGTTGTGGGTTGCCCCGGAGAAGAACGCGGCGAGGTTCAAGCCGAAGAAGACGCCCGGGACGAGGGCCTGGCGGACATGCCGCATGGTGACCCGGCGGCCGGTACTCCAGAGGTAGGCATTCCAGACGACGCTGACGGTGGTCATTCTCCAGAATGCGAGCAGGACACCGGGCGATTCGGCGCGTTTCACGAGGGTCGAGCTGAGCGAGAAGGCGATCACCACCCCGGCAACGGCGAGCGCGCCCCAGACCTTCGGGCTGACTGCGCGGGCCCTCGTGGCCAGCGAAGAGGCGGTCGTCATGGGGTCGGCGGCAATAGGCGACACACGGGTAGGTCACGGTCATCGGTGCCGATTGGTCGCATTGCTTCGTCGACCGCCTCACCCGGGTCGGCACCTCCGGGAACCTCGAGGAGGGTCGGACAGCCTTGCATCTGGACCGAACGCTACTCGAACCTGACTCCCCCGCACCTCGGCCAAGGAGTCAGAGCGCACGTGGCAGGCCGCCGATCACCTCCGCACCCGACGACCCGCCAGACCTTGGTGCACTCAGCGGCTCACCCGGGGCCGGTAGCCCGCGAGCGTGCCGGCCAGTGCCTCCTCCAGTGGGGTGGCGTTTGCGCCGAGCCGGGATGCGATCTTGGTGCTGTCGACGATGAAGGGTTCCGCGAACTGGTACTGCATTTCGACCAGTTCCCGGAGCGTACGGTTGGCCAGCGCGGCGATGCGCAGTTGGTAGGGCCGGATAACTCGCAGCTTCGCCGGCGATGACCCGGCGAGGCCATACACCATGTCGGTCAGATGCCGGGTGGTGCGGGTCTGCCGGTCGTTGGGCAGGTGCCAGACGTGTCCCGGCGCGTCGGCATGCTCGCCCAGTACCGCGAGCCCTTCGCCGATGTCGGGAATGTAGGTGTAGGTGTGCGGCTGGTCGGGATCGCCGAGCACGGTGGCGGTCGACCCGGCGATCGCGGCGGGAAACAGGCGGTCGCCGAGGTTGGACTGGGCACCGCCGCGCGGGCCGAAGTAATCCGACGCGCGGCCGATCGCCACCCGCACCCGCCCAGCCGCGTGCGCAGCGAGTAGATCGCGGGCCATCCCGGCCCGCAGCGTCCCCTTCTTGGTGTGCGCGGCGTACTCACGGTCCTCGGTGAGCGGACGGCCGGCGGGGCGCCCGTACATGTAGACGTTCTCCATGCTCACCAGCCGGGCACCGGCGGCCTCGGCCGCCGCCAGCACACCAGCCTGCAACGCGGGGAACTGCTGGGTCCATTGGTCGTACGGCGGGTTGAGGGTCTGATACACGACGCGGGCGCCGCGCGCGACGGCGGTCGTGAACCCTGGATCGCGGGCGTCGCCGCCGATCACCTCGACACCGTCCGGCACCGTGGCGGCGCCGGACCGGTTGACCATGCGCGCCGTCTCGCCGCGGCGACGCAGCGCATCGAGGGTGGCGAGGCCGATGGCCCCGGTTCCGAAGATCACGTGGTGCGGGGCGGCGGTCATGACTGACTTCCTATCCGGGTGCGGGGACGAGCAGGGACACGTACGGGATGCAGGAGGTGAAGCAGCGCGCCGGACAGCACGGAGAACGTGATGGCGCCGTAGGCGCCGAACACGGTGAACTGCCGGTCGACATCGATGCCACCGAGGGTGGTGACGGTCCAGCCGAGCGCCCAGAGCAGCGGGATCGCGACGGCCCACACGACGCGCTGCCGTGTCGTCGCGGGCAGCGCCAGCGCCTGCGCAGGCCCGAGCGCCAGGCCGGTCAGCAAACCCATCAGGGCAAGATCGCCGAGCGAGGTCCGGTACCCCACCGTGGCCGCGCCGAGCAGCAGACCGAACCCCATGCCGAGGGCGGTGACGATGATCCACCGCAGCGCGGGAAGCCGCCGGCTGCCGCACAGCGCCTGCCCGGCACCGATGACCGCGCCGGTGACCAGGCCGCCGACCAGCGCGGCCAGGGGGCTGTCGACGCGGCCGACCACGACGATGCCGGCGATACCGGCGAGCGGGAAGGACAGGAATCCGGCGATCCAGATCAACCACGGCCTGATCATGGTGATCACGCCCGTACGCCGGACAACACCGGAGACAACTTCGGGGTACGGACCAGCACAACCGCGAAAGCGACCAGCCAGATACTCCACAGCACATAGCCGGCGAAGTTCGCCACGTCGACGCCAGGCAGATCCAGCGGCGACAGGACCCCGGCGAGGATCAGCACCGCGGACGCGGCCCCGAGGACGGTGAACCAGCGACCGGCGACCGCACGGCCGATCGCGACCAGCACCAGCAGCGTCCACGCGCCGGTGAGCAAATAGCCGAACGTCTCGCCGATCAGGTTTCCGAGGATCTGGTGCGCGGTCTCGAACGAGTCGCGGCCCGCCGCAGCGACCGTGGGGTCGGAACTGGCCGCATCGGCGGCGTAGCCCGGCACCAACACCGGCCACCGGGACAGCCCGATCACCTGCACCACCGCCGCGGCGACGCCGACCCACACCGCGGCCCGCATCGTCCGGCTGCTCGACAACCGGCCGACACCGACCGCGATCGGCGCGAACAACGCGGCCGAGATCGCCATGACGGTAAACCAGCCGACGACCGCACCCTGCGAGTCGCGGAACATCGTGAGGATCTTGTCGGTGGGCTCCTTCAGGATGTCCGGGTAGTCGAAGACGCTGCCGAGCGCGGTGAACGCGACGTTGGTGAGCACGGCGGCGGCCACAAGTAGCGCCGCGGTCAGTTTGCGGTTCATGACGGGGTCCCTTCGGGGTACGGGCTGACGGCGGCGATCCAAGCGACCAGCAAGCTGCCGGGATGATCGGCGAGGTGATCCCGGGCCAGGGCGTTGACCCGGTCGGCGTCGCCGTCGAGGTGCGCGGCGGCGATCGCGGTGAGCTGCCGGTCGCGGGTGCTGACCGCCAGCGCCGTGGCCCGCGCCAGCAGCCCCGGTGTCGCCGGATCGATGAGCGCCGCGGCGACGAGCAGGACCGGCTCGTCACTGATCCGGGCCAGGTCGGCGATACGCGCGGCTGCGGCTTGGTCACCACCGATGAACTGGCGGATGAGCAGGTCGGTGTCGGTCATGCGATCAGCATCGACGCGAGCGCTGACACTTCGCTGACACTTCGCTGGCCCATGCGGACCATCCGCATGATCATGACAATCTGCTCTACAGCACCAGAGTCAATGCCAGAAACCGGTCGATCTGCCCGTCCGACGACGGCTCAGTCGCCAACACGGCAGCAGCCCCGCACCCCGAAGCAGCCCCGAGACCCCAACCCGACCGTGTCACCGGGAATCGAGGCTAGCCGCGGGCAACCACAAGTGTCAGCATGGCGAGGGCGAAGGCGTACGGGGCCCAGAAGTAACGCTCCCACGAGCTACTGGACGCGAGGTTCATCAACGTACCGAGCAGCAATAGTCCAAACAGGACCCAGGCGAGCCATGCGATCGACGGCAGTGGACCGACACCGGCCCGACCCAACACCACCAGTGCGGCGAACGACCAGATGAGCACGGTGACAAGGCTCGCCACCCGCAGACGTGCAGGTAGGCGGCCCGGGATCGTGCCGCCCCAGGCCGCCCGGCCGAGCGGGGCACCCAGCACGAGCCCAAGCTGGAACAAGGCAATGCCGGCGAACCCGATCGCGGCACCGGCCGCAAACCATGTCGTTGCGGACGCCTGAATGGTCGAGGTCATCGCTACCTGTCCTTTAACGGGTCGAGGGAGGCCAGGACCTGCTCCACCCAGACGAGTACGGCTCGGACGTTTGCCAGCCGGCGGAAATAGTCAGTGAGCCCCTCCACGTGACGGGCCGCGGCAAGCCGAAACTGCTGAGGTTTGTCTGACAGAGAGGAGGAAGCCCGAATACTTGGCTATGAGGCGAGAAAGGCATGGGATCCTGTATGTCGCAGTTACGACCAAACCCAGCGCGAAGAATCGCGCACCGCCGCGAGTGTGGCATGCCTCCCGTGTAGGAATCGACGTGTTCGCCGTCGGCCCCTCAGAGGGCGTTTAATGCATTTAAAGTAATTCTTGTCCGTTTTCTGACTGAGGGTCATGCCAGGTTTGGGTGTTTTGTGCGGTCAGGGTGCGGCCCATGTTGTCGATCATTGCCCAGTGGATCATCG
>Ga0307515_10011854_pt1 | contig 16485 bp, 12 predicted proteins | sample 17_EM_MG_FD_194513 | JGI IMG/M metagenome (GOLD analysis project Ga0307515, IMG submission 194513) | Populus trichocarpa ectomycorrhiza microbial communities from riparian zone in the Pacific Northwest, United States - 17_EM | ecosystem: Host-associated > Plants > Roots > Unclassified | place...
TTCAACTCCTCGAGGAGCGATGGGGAGATAGTTAAGAAGTCGACACCAGCAAGCGCCTTAATTTCGCCAGTCTATGCGGAAAGGTCAAACTCCGCTCGATGGTGCTGTGGATAAACGTACATTACGGAAGGAAGCACCCATGACGATCGTCCTGTAGCCGTGTTGCTTGTAGTAATTGAAGATCGTCTTGACCGACTGGACACCAGGGTCCTCATCACCCTCGTAGTTCTTGCCAGTAGACTTCTTATGCCAATCAAGGATCTGGAGAGGCTGTGTGAGTTTTCTTTTCGAATCACATACATTCTCAGGTACTCACACGTCCGACGAACGGAGAAATGAGAGTCACGCCGGCCTCTGCACAAGCAACGGCCTGGCCGAACCCGAAGAGAAGGGTAAGGTTGCAATGGATTTGGTGCTTGCTCTCCAGTTCACGGGCAGCCTGGATACCCTCCCAGGTGCTTGCGATCTTGATCAAGATGCGCTCCTTCGAGATACCAACCGATTCATAGAGTTCAATCAAGTGCAAGGCCTTGTCTATGAGAAAAATTAGCGTCATCAACACCGACCGTAGAGGCGATGTCGAAAAGTGGTCCAAGGCCAACCAGCCTGGACGGCACTTCGAATAGCGGCGAGGGACGCCACGGTGTATTGAAGGGATACATACTGATAGTGGCCTGCTTGTCGAAGGACAAACGTGCGTCGACTTCTGTCGAGACTCGACCTGGGATGATGGCCAGGATTGCCTTGCCGAATTCGACGAGGAGACGATCAAGAGCAGCGCCGGCTTGAGCGTCAAGATCACCTCCTTTGGACTTTCCGTACTCGACAGCGGTGCTGATGAGTTTCTGATACGCGGGCTTGTTCGCCGCGGCGAGTATGAGGGACTAGAAATGGATCGAGGGCAATTTAGGTGGTGATATGTAATTAATATAACCACGTAAGTGCTTACAGGGTTGGTAGTGGCATCTTGGGGTTTGTAGACAGCGATCGCTGTGGGTGCATAAGTTTCGTGCGTATATTCCAAAGCATTATGAGCACAAGGACAACGGAGAGGTCGAGTGGATTGAATGAGCCTCTTGGAAGCCGTTGTGCTTGTTTGTGCTTGGAGTAGACAGGGAAATATGGGAGACCCACTCACAATCGAAGTCGCCCGAGTCGGATACAACGACGGTGCCAGTTGCCTTGAGTTTATCGAGCGAGGTGGCCATTGGGAGCGTGTTTTCGAGAAGTGCGGTGGTGGGTAGAGATCAAGAGCCGAGTCAATATATAATCTCACCAACGGTTGCATCACACCCAGCCTCTCGCTTAGTCCAACTCTTGTTGCTTACTAGTACGCCGGGCAGTTCGGGCACCATTTTCCCAACACCATGGCAGCAAACACAGTCCACAGAGCCTCCCCCGTCTCCCCCGTACAGCTATACGGAAGCGGTCAATAATTTCCCAGAGCAAAAGGGCCAACAATTGCCCACATCCGACGCACTCTGAGAAAGTACAGATAATGATTTATTGAGAACTGTGATATACACCTCTTTTCCGATTCAGCGAATTTAGTCATAGCCCGTGATCGGGGAAATGAGAACGGTACTCGACGAAAAAACAATAGCAGCGGACGAAAACCGAACGTTGAAGATAGAGAGGGCAACATATGACAAACTTGGTATGATACTTGAGCAGATAAATGTGGTTGTGAGCGTTCAGAGGAGCCGATTGATAACCGGCGTCCAGGCGTTGCACTCGCTGCGTTCAGCCTTGGCCTGCTCCTGCCGGATAACTTGTGTAAGGTGCATACTCTTGACATGGTACCACGACACGCCGCTATAACCGCCGGGATAGAGCTTGCATAGTTCTGGAATGAATTGGCGTTTGAAGCCCTTGCACGCACCTGCACGAAAACCAATCAAATCACACGGTCATACTAGGGAGGTCGTAGACTTACCGAGATGTCTTTCCACGCTCCTTACGTTCAGGTTCTTTCCACAGAACTGGCAGGTATCTGGCTCCTGATGCCACTGACTGCAGCTGAAATGGCGCTCCCAGTCCTGATATGTTCCTAGGAGCTGGTTGCAAGGCATTCCGACCCCAGGTTCGCATCCAGGCAACCATTTGGCGCGGCCCTTCTTGCTTGCCTGCCGAACGATTGCCTTGCAAAGGAACTGACCCTTATAGTAGACCCATTCTGTGGGACCAGAGGCAGGTGCACGACTGCGCATCTCGCGTTGTTGGACAAAGGAACGAATACGCTGTCGTTCTGTTCGACCGGAGTTCGTGATTGTGGCATTAGAAGGTGGCACAATGAGAGAGAAACAGTTGTGACTTAGATGTGTTGCCTTGTAGTTGTTGTAGTCATAGTCGACGTGGGAAATGGAGACGTCGTCCTCATGATCAGGGGCCATGGAGTCATCTGGCTTCCACTCCTCGTCGGTATCAGGTTCGGAACTGGACAATATAGGAGAGGATGTAGGGTATGGAGCATCATAAACGTATGCAACCGGTTTTCGGTTGGCACGACGAGGAAAGGCGCGAAGAGTTGGAGGGCCTTCGGCCTTCATGACGGTTCCTTCTTTGCAATTACTGCGCCTCATAGCGACGCTCGGCTTGGGGCGACCTGTAGAGCATCCCTCGTCCTTTATGGACGCGGGTTTTGGAGGAGCGCTGCTGACAGGAGAGGTCGGCGAAGATGTAAAAGATGGGGAAGGAGCGTGACTAGTTCCACTCCCATATCCGCTACCGATCTCGGATTCGTAGGGAGAAAGCTTGACTGGAGACAGAGGGTCTGTTGTGGAAGACGCATCGAACGACTGAAAGAGGCCTGATGGATGAATAGCTACTAAAGGCTGTCTAGAGAGGTAGGAAATGATGTCGTCAAAGGAGAGGGTTTCGGATACGTTGCTCAATGGCAAGCCAGTGGCGACCGGAATATGGTGTGGCATAGGCAAGAACGACGCGTCGCCAGGGTGCACATCAGAAGATACGTCGTCAAAATAGTCGTACGAGGGAGGGTGGGGGTTGTTAGGCGACGTGAATTCACTGGCATGTCGAGAGGGATCAGCATCAGCTTTGACCAAAGGGAACCAAGAGTAGGAACGCACAGGTCGGTTGGTATGTCGTAGATCCCCATGAAGGAGCTCGAACAGGGTAAATGGACGTAGGGCTCGGGTTCGCGTCGCGGCTGGAAGGCTAGGCAGGTGAGGGGGGCTTGCGCAAACCCTGTTTATAGTCCGCAACACAATAGACAGGGAAGAACCAGGAAGGAGTCAAGATTTCAATATAGGACAATAGACAGGAACCGCGGAGATATTGTCCACTCGCGTGCCGGGTGACCATCGACACGAAAATCTCCAATTTGGATTTCCCTACGACTGCTGTAGGACTAAGTAGAGCACAAATTAGTAATATTGTGTACCACCCAGGCGCCAGTAGGCTTGGGGAAGAGGAAACGCGCGGCGAACCATCGGATGTACCAGCCGATAGGAAAAGGACCAGTTATCATAGGGTGCACGGACTACAATAGCATGTGGTAATCATGGTAGAGCGTTAAAATCACTGATTCGCCAGCGCAAACGCTGTTTCTGAAAAAGGAAAAAAGGGGACGACTTCAAGACAGGAAGCAGATCGTAGCAGTGATGGGTAATTGTCCATGGTCGAAGGCCCTTGCCAGGGAAGGCGCCCATCTGTCCGGAACCAGTCACAATCTCAGTCTTGATACCGTATCTAACCAATAGGAAGAGACCAGCTCGCTAAGAGGGAAGTGTAGATCCGCTCTGTGCCACTTCCTTCCTTTTTTGGACGTGAAATTCTTTTGACGTTTCTTTGCACAGATCGCGCCATGACCCTCCAATTTGCGCCTACCCCATTTTGTTGTCCGTGCAATTGTGGAGCATCCTTTACGTGCAATAAAAACACCCCGAGCCTGGCACCACTGCTCGCCACATTGCGAGACGAAAATAACCATGGCGAAAGGTACAAGCAACTAATAGATTTTGTCAAGAAATATGGGTAGGTGTCTTATATTTCAGCAATTTCCTTCATCAGTGGCAATCCCATACTACGCTTGGACATGCAGCACCGGCCTGGACGTACCCTTCAATAAGGGATGCACATCTACTTTGCATACTGACAAGATGTTGCAGCTGCGTTGTGATTGCCTACAACCAAATTGATCGGGTTCACCACCGCGACACCACCGCGTGGGACGATACGATGAAGTGATCCTCTACCACGCCTTCGTGAAATCTGCTCTGTCACATCCGTCACTAGAATCGTAACCCACGCAAGTGGCCAACTTTCCTCCAGGAGAGCCCAAGCCTGGTACCTCTCTTTCTCATGGCACCACGTAGAAATGGTCACGTGGGCAAGAATTATCAGACTAGCGCAGCGAGTGAGCAGGCGAAAGGACCCGTGAGGATCTTTCGCCCTTCGCTCGTTGCGAAACAATAAAACTGGCGAATTAACATCTAGACAATAGAGGTGGCCACAACAGTCATACGAACAGTAAGTCGGTGAAGGGACTAGGCCCAATCGGGAAGGAATGTCCACAGGGGTGTACGTGTGGCCGTGGCTGGATAACACTAGGCCTCGTTCGGGGAGTGTGGCCGGACAGATGTGAGGCTGGACAGAGGACAGATATGAGGCTGGACAGAGGTGTGGCTGGACAGAGGTGTGGCTGGACCGATACGTCATAGCAATCTAACAAGAATTGGTACTCCTATTGAGGTGTCAAACGCCTCTGAGGCGTAGCTGGTCCAGGGTATTTAAGCAATACACACTGCATAGCAAATCCTACTAGATACGTAGTGGATGTAACAGGCCGATTGGAAGGCATAGAGGGTCGCGGGAAGGTGCGACGTGCTACAGGCCTCAAGCCCACCAGTCTTGTGGCCCATTAGGAGGCGGAATTACTTGTCAATAATGATTCCTTTGTGAACCACCCCTCGAGACGATGTCGGTAACTGTCTCAAAACCTCTGTGCGTGCGATATTCAGAAATAGAACAAATTGTGGTAGTATTGTTACCAATGTGGACGTATCAAGAGGAGCTCGCTTCATCCTGCAAGGCTGTAACCCTCAGTTCGACGTCATTGTGCTCAAGAGGCCCCTGATAGCAGGTTTTAATCCTACTAATGCTAGTATATATTCATTTGGCCCTTCTCCTGCTGACATCCTTGCCACTTTTACACCCTCCGCAGGGCTTCCGAAACCCACGACTGAAGTTGCAGCGCAATGACACCTATAATCCTTGTCCAATCTGCCTATTTCCAAACCCCAAGTTCATCATCTATTTTTTGTCCGGATGTCCGTCCCTCGAGGACATCTTGCTACCTCCTGTCGTCCTCCCATATGAGCCGCGGGCCAGACTTTTTATACCAGAAGCAGGGACCGGAGTCTGTTGTTGACCCATGCGGTCTACGGCGGTCAACTCGGAAAGAGCCCCAAGAATTTCTGTCATTGCACAGGTTCTAATCCTGTCTGTCATCAATAGGCGAGTGCTCCAGCTTCTGACTTTAGTCATGAGTCGGACCCATCAGTGGAAAGAAGTCGCGGGGCGAAGCATCCGGGTCTCTGACTGAGATTGGGTGGAGCGTTGCATGCACCATGCTTCATCTGACCAGGAATCCCATAATTCGGGATCTTACAATGTGCTCGACCACACAGCTCCTTGTTCGACGCTCATGTGAACAAGCTATTGCCCTAGCTACGGATACAAGTGACTTGTGGGATTTCGCTACTCACTCTCGCCCCGGATTAACAATAGGCAAACAGCACTTAAATTGGGTTGCCGCCATGACTGATGGCAGGAATGCGCTAACCTTCCAGGGCTTGTACGCACGGGACCGCGGCTTCAGTTGCCCTGCCGTTCGCCTGCTGTTCGGAAGTCTCTCCGCTCCGGAGAGTTCTTGGCCAGGGCTGGCGACTGAGCGGGTTAAGGGCCCCACCCAGACGCCACCCTGAGCTCTCTCAACAATGCCAAAACCATTCTTCACCGCTGAAGTACAATACTGCGTCTTCCCATACCGAGCCCTCTTTTTTAATAGCATCCAATACTTTGTCAGAAGCACCAGAAGAATATTTATGATTAGGAAGGATAGGAGGGGCTACACGCAAATCAAAAAATACAGCACGGCAACCCAAAACGGTCTTATCCACAATTCAAAAAATCCACCCCCCTGGAACTCGACCAGGCACCAAGCAAGTATTCGAATCGCCGATACAGAGGGGTTAATTGATTAATACGAAGCACCAATTACGTAGGTATCATCCCTAGCACAATAAATTGGACTGCAGAAAAAATTAAAAGAAAAATAGGAAAAGAAAAGGGAGGCTACAAGTGACTAGTGGGTATCCGAGAGATTGGCGCAGACCATATGGTGGGCTGGTCACCTTGTCGATTGTGAAACTTTTCCTTCGGCGCTACGTCCAATCGACCTGATCCAGAGTCGAGGCCTATGTATAGAGTTCAGGCCTGCGTCGGGATGCGGGATTGAATGGGAGATGGAGAGCGCGAGTGCGAGACCGTTTGTTTCAACGCCAAACGCTGCTTGAGCTCAGCCACCATGGTGCGTTGTGAGCCATCGACAAGCAAAGGGACGCGCCTTACTGATTGGAGACGTGTAGCTTCCGTTGGCGCTGTTGAAGGCCGCACAAGGCAAGCCTATGGTAAGAGATGCTCCCGAACCGCGAACCGACACCACGCTTACATGCGCGTGACACATTTTGGCAGATGGTCGAACTGAAAAACGGAGAGACGTTCAACGGACACCTGGTCGACTGTGATACATTTATGAATATCACGCTGCGTGAGGTGTACCAAACAGCATCGGACGGCGAGCGCTTTTGGAAACTGAAAGAATGTTACATCAGGGGCAGCACTGTATGCTATTAACTAATGTTAGAGTCGTCGACTCATAGTTGGTAGATCAAATACCTTCAAGTCCCGACAGTCCTCTTGGAGCAAGTCAAGGAAGAGCAGAGTCGCGCCCGAGATGCTGGCCGTGGCAACCGAGGTGCAATGCAAAGGGGTAGGATCGAGCCATGTTTCCTACTATCGAATTCTGACCTCTGCTCTTTAGGTGGTCGAGGGGGGCCCCAAACCAGAGGTGGTTCGTTCCCAACGACCGTTGTAATACTTGTTGATGTACTGATGGTATACCACTATTGCAGCACGCGGCGGGGGCGGTGGTCCGAGAGGCGCGATGATCAATCGTGGTGGTACAGGCATAAATCGGGGACGCGGTCGAGGTAAACCGCGACAAGCCGAATACTAGCGGTTGCGTGAGTGATGTGTTGGTGACATGTGTTTAGGGTGTCCAGCGGTCCTCGGCAGTGCCATTGTTCGCTGTTGATCAATATGATAATTCGCTCGTGTGACACATCCACACATATGTCGCAGGTGGCTATACCGCCAAATGTCGTGAGTTCTAAAGACACCGGCTCTCGTGTCCTGGCATCACCTTTTGACATTTTCTGCCTGCCTGCAGCTGGAAGTCGCGTGAGGCTATAGCGGGTCAACGGATACAGTAGTAAGCTTGTGATCTCCCACATAACTCCAACCAACCATCCATCTAGTTCAACCTTTCGGTTGAATGTAACATTCTCATGGTCCCGGTTCCGGCGACGCTTAGACGGAAGAAGAGAGGCGGACCGTTGAGCGGACCATGCGCAGCGAAGCTCCTCTCTCTTGCTCGGTTGAGCGAACCATGCGGTCCCGAAGTATCTGCCTGGCTTCTGCACTTTCCGGTCCCACAATTTTCCTATCTTTGATCACACGAAGCGGACGGACATATTGTGTGACAGTCTTGAGTCTCCGTCCACTCGGTCCAGTTTAAGATTCCCGTTCGTTCCTTCGATGGAGTCCCCGAGTGCTCCCCTCTCGCATTCGTGCCCAGTACCAGTCGTCTCGAGGCCAGTATTGCCATTCAAGGATGTCACTCAAGGATAAGACTCCCAGTAAGGAGTCTTTGTCTATCGAGAAGGACCCAGCTGTGAGCCCTTCATTTTCATCACTTCCTTTCAGTCCCACACGCATCTCTGATAACCGAACTCTCTCAGACTTCGGCTGATCTCCGCCATAATCTTGCTGCCGACCTTGATATCGTCGACGAGAAGCAAGTCGATCTCCTCTACCAACAAGCCGCACAAATCTCGGATGAAGATGTAGAGGAGATCATGCGCGAGATTCTCGAGGAGCATCGTCACAGTACGTCTTCGTTTACTTCCATTTAGCGTACCATGTTGCTGATCGGTGCCCTCTAGACCCCTTCTTCCCCTCGCACGTCTTGGAGATTGCCAAAGCGTTCATCGAGGATCCCGCTGCTAGGGATGATCCAATCGCATTCGAACGTATCAGGCAGGAGGCGAAGATGGGGGCCGCCCTCGTTATCAACGACTCACCCTACGTGGAAGTCCGTGCCGTGGTTTCGCCGCATGACGACCCCAACGAAGCCTGCAGCACCATTCGTGCTTGGACCATCGGCCTAATTCTGGCATGTACTGGTGCGCTCGTCAACCAGCTCTTCTCCCTCCGTCAGCCGTCAATCTCCATCGACCAAATCGTCGCCCAGTTGCTCGCCTATCCCCTCGGAAAGGCATGGGCCAACTGGGCTCCGTCAATCATTAACCCTGGTCGTTTCACTCGCAAGGAACATATGTTAATCACTGTTATGGCGAACGTCTCCTTCGACCTCGGTTACTCTGCCTACCTCATTGTCGTCCAGCTCATCCCGAGTTTCTTCAATCAGCAGTGGGCAAAGGATTTCGGGTACCAGATTACACTCTCCCTCAGCCTCCAGTTGATCGGTTATGGCCTCGCGGGTCTCTCTAGGAGGTTCCTCGTCTACCCTTCTGCTGCAATCTGGCCCCGCAACTTGGCCGCCATCGCTTTGAACAACTCATTCCATACTGAGCAAAACCCTGTTGCAAACGGCTGGAAGGTATCCCAGATGCGTTTCTTCCTCTACGCATTTTTCGGAATGTTTGTGTACTTCTGGTTCCCCAACTACATTGCAGCGTTCCTCTCTTACTTCTCCTGGTATGTCCTGGATCACTACGTTTTCTTTCATGCCTTAACGGGTCTTCCTTTGTAGGATATCATGGATGGCGCGTGATAACATAAACCTTGCCGCCATCGCCGGTACACAGGCTGGTTTGGGACTAAACCCCTTGCCGACCTTTGACTGGAATGTTATTTCGGCTACAGTTCAACCTCTCATCTCCCCCTACCTCGTCACTCTCAACAACTTCCTGGGCATGTTGTTCACCTTCCCAATCATCGTTGCCATCTGGTACACGAATACCTGGTATACAGGATACCTGCCCATCAATGTTAACCAACCGTACGATCGATTCGGTAACCGCTACAAGGTTACCACGATCCTCGACGAGAATGGGTTCTACGATCAAGCTGCTTATGAGGCCTATTCGCCCCTCTACCTCACAGCATCCTACGCCTTCCTCTATGGTGTCTTTTTTGCGGTCTACCCCGCAACCATCGTCTACGCATACCTCCACCACCGCCACGATATTGTCCGTGGCTTCAAATCGCTTTTCAAGAAGACCAACCCGAAGGTTGCTCACCGTGATGTGCACAATCGCCTCATGTCCGTCTACCCTGAGGTTCCAGAGTGGTGGTACATGCTTCTTCTCCTTGCTGCTATTGGTTTTGGCTTGATTGCCATTCTCAACTACCCGACCCATACCACCGTTGGCGCGTTGTTCATGGGTATCGCTCTTGCCGTCATCTTCATTATCCCCGTCGGTGTCATCTACGCCGTCACCAACGTTCAAATCACCCTCAATGTGCTTGCCGAGTTCATTGGTGGACTTCTCTTCCCCGGTAACGCGCTTGCAATGAACATGTTCAAGTCGTATGGCTTCGTCACCACCTCTCGTGCCATCATGTTCGCCCAGGACTTGAAGCTCGGACATTACAGCAAGATCCCGCCCCGTATTATGTTCGTTGGACAGACCGTTGCGACTGTAGTGTCCACCTGCGTCGCCATGGCCATTCTCAACTGGCAGGTCACCAGTATCAAGGGTGTCTGCACGCCAGAAGCTCAAGCCAAGTTCTACTGCCCCGGTACTTCGACCATGTTCACTGCCTCCGTCATCTGGGGTACGCTTGGCCCTGCGAAGATGTACGGAAAGGACGGCCCTTACTTCGTCCTGATCTTCGGATTCCTCATCGGCGCTGTCTTCCCTATCCCCTTCTACTTCCTTGCGAAAAAGTTCCCCAACTCAAAACTCATCCGCGGCTTCCACGTCCCGGTCTTCCTCACCGGTGGACTCAACTGGGCTCCGTACAACATGTCCCATGCCTGGCCAGCCGTCCCCGTCGCCTACTTCTTCCAGGTCTTCGTCCGCAAGCACTACCTCGCCTGGTGGCAGAAGTACAACTACATCTTGTCTACTGGCCTCGACTGCGGTGTGGCAATTGCCGCCATTGTTACCTTCTTCGCTCTACAGTGGCAGGAGGTCAACATCGAGTGGTGGGGGAACAGCGTCGTTGCCGAAGGTGCCGATGCGTGGCCTGGCGTTGCTCGCCTCCAGCCTCCCCAGAGGCCTGGATCTGATCAGCCATACTGGGGACCTGGCCCTGGTGAGTTCCACTAAGCGGAATAGGGCGCTGTGTTTGTGTACTTGAGCGCTGTAATGTTTCGCATCCACGTATCCACGATTTAACACGATTCAACACTCGTCTAATGTATGTCATATTGGGAATGAAACGCAACAGTAAGCAAAGTTGTTTGAACGGTGGATTCTTTAACAGTCATTGCAGAGCACGTATAGATTTGTAATCCTTGATTTAAAGATAGACGTAATTTGTATTCATGATACACTACGCCGTCAGCGAGTCTCGTAAGCAACTATCTACCGCTTCACTAGCGAAGAATGGCTTTCCATCAGCCACGAACTCAAACCAATCCAAGAGTGTGCTCAAGAGTCCTGCTCCCTCGGGAATCTCAATCAGTCCCATTGCGATCTGGCACCGCAACGGCCACTCCTCCCGCACAATGGAGACCGTTGCCCCACAAACCCCACAAAACTGCCTATTTTTCCTTTCACTACTTCTGTAGCTGACTAAGGTCGAACGATGAGTTAGTTTGACGTGTGAATTGGGGAACCTGCACCAGGACGTGAAGGGAAGACCGGAAGTAGTGCGGCAAGACTTGTCGAAGCAATGTGCCGCTATCCAACGGTCTCCAGAGCTAGCGATATATTGCTTGGCCTCTTCGTCTTCGATTGGTGCCGCGGAAGGGCGGAAGATGGTGGCCTGGAAACCACCACAGTGACATGCCGCACGGAGGCTCTCCGCCTTGGTCATAGAATTGGCGGGTGACGGTTCTACATTCATGAACATTCCGCTATCGGGGCCTTTGGAATATCGAGGCAGATTGTCCTTCATAATCTGGACGAGACCACCATCCACTGTGTCCCCAACCCACTGATGCCGCTCATACTTCACAATACCGTCTACCCGCTCGAGTAGTCCGGTAGCAATGAGCCATTTGTCGAATTCACGATGATAAAAGGCGAGTTTCGCACCGCACGTCGCGCAGAAGTAACGCGATGCAAACGTTGAAGAGCGGTATTCACGGACGGACGGTGGTGGCGAGTTAATATCGGCTATGAGAGATGTCCCGTGTGGAACAAGGGCGAATGTCCCAAAGAGCATGCCTGTTACATTGCGAGTGGTGTTACAGTGACAGATACCGGCCAAGACAGGCAGAGAAGTGCTAGGGTAGTGCAGAGTGAAAGAGTTTTCACGGCAGTGACAGGCAGCTTGGACTGTGGTAATCGTTTGGCGTTCCATCCTTGCCCAAGGAACTTGGGAAACTGGGGGCACAGGACAGTTGGGGGCTCTGATATATAAAGAGGCTCTCTACGATCGGGGCGTAGCGCGCGAAGAACCTGCGAAGAACCTGCGGCCGCCATAACCGGCCTTTGTACTCGACAATTCGCGGGTTCTACACAGTAACGCTGGGCTGAATGCATGCAGATTTGCTACCGCAGCGTGTCCCAAATACGATGGTTCGTTTCAGTCCCAATTTATTTATTTTAATTTTGTTACAATTTTCGGACATTCGACAATTGAACTGACAGGCCTCACCTTGCTGTAGTGGTCGTGATCGGTGCAGGGCACGCGGGTGTGCAGCAGCAGCCGGAGCAGCGCGTACGGGCGTAATTTTAACGCAGCGATTGGCGAATTGTCGTGTGACCCGTCTTTTGGCGGGGTCGGCAAGGGTAGCAAGGGTACCCTTGTGGGTGAAGTGGGTGCTTTGGATGGGTTGTGTGGTCGAGTTGCTGGTGAGCGGCTTCTGTCGACTTTTGTTTGAGACTTTCTAACTATGATATGTTTGCATTCAGACAACGCGGGGATCCAATTCCATATGTCAAACCGCTCTAAAGGCTCTGCTGTTTGGGTGCGTCTACTTTGCTCACCTTTGTGATAATATAAGACCCTGAATATTCCATAGGGAACCCGCGCCCAAATTGATCGAACGCTGTAATGCAAGAGACATCATCCAATTATCCAAATTTAGAGGTGAAAACAGGGATGGTATTCGATCTTCTTTTCAATCACAATCCATCTTGTGGCACGAGCGCGGAAAAGCAATGGGACCAAGGTGACTGGTTTGCGACTGGGTACGTCATTGTCTTGTGGGGAGTACTGCCGTACTGAACCTACGATCATGAAAAGATACTGGGGAAACTCTATCCTGTTTAGCCGTCGTGATGCACTTGAGCTCTGTGATGTCTCGCATCCACGATTTAACACGATTCAACGCTCGCTCGTCTAATGTGTATCATATTGGGAGTGAAACGCAACAGTAAGCAAAGTTGTTTGAACAGTGGATTCTTTAACAGTCATTGCAGAGCACGTATAGGTCTGTAATCCTTGATATGACTATGGACATACTTTGTATTCATGACACTACGTCAGCGAGTCTCGTAAGCAACTATCTACCGCTTCACTAGCTGGCTTTCCGTTGGCCATGAACTCAAACCAGTCCAAGAGTGTGTTCAAAAGCCCTGCTCCCTCGGGAATTTCAATCAGTCCCATTGCAATCTGGCACCGCCACGGCCAATCCTCCCGTGCAATGGAGACCGTAGCTCCACAACCTCCACAAAACTGCCTAATTTTCTCTTCACTACTTCTGTAGCTGACCAAGGTCGATTGATGAGTTAGTTTGATGTGTGATTTGAGGAACCAGCACCAGGACATGAGGGGAAGACCGGAAGTAGTGCGGCAAGACCTGTCAAAGCAATGGCCTGCTCTCCAACGGTCTCCAGAGCTAGCGATACATTGAGCCCTGCCCTCTTCGCTTTCGATTGATGCCGCGGAAGGGCGGAAGATGGTGGCTTGGAAGCCACCACAGTGACATGCCGCGCGAAGGCTCTCCGTCTTGATCGCAGAAGTGGTAGATGACGGTTCTACGTTCATGAACATTCCGCTATCGGGACCTTTAGAGTATCGAGGCAGGTTGTCCTTCATAATCTGGACGATACCACCATCCACTGTGTCCCCAACCCACTGGTGCCGCTCATACTTCACAATACCGTCTACCCGCTCGAGTAGTCCGGTAGCAATGAACCATTTGTCGAATTCACGATGATAAAAGGCGAGTTTCGCACCGCACGTCGCGCAGAAGTAGCGCGATGCAAACGTTGAAGAGCGGTATTCACGGACGGACGGTGGTGGCGAGTTAATATCGGCTATGAGAGATGTCCCGTGTGGAACAGGGGCGAATGCCCCAAAGAGCATGCCTGTTACATTGCGAGTGGTGTTACAGTGACAGATACCGGCCGAGACAGGCAGAGAAGTGCTAGGGTAGTGCAGAGTGAAAGAGTTTTCACGGCAGTGACAGGCAGCTTGGACTGTGGTAATCGTTTGGCTTTCCATCCTTGCCAAGGAACTTGGGAAACTGGGGTACAGGATGGGTTGAGGGCTCTGATATAAAGAGAGCACCTACGTCATTCTCCCTCTGTGCGATCTGAACGTAGCGCGCGAAGAACCTGCGAAGAACGTAAACCTTTGTACTCCACGCTTATGATCTATCCACTCCGACGGCGGGTTTTGCGAGTTTTGCACAGCAATGCTGGGCTGAGCGCATGTAGATTTGCTACCGAAGCGTGCCCCAAATACGATGGTTCGTTTCGGTCCCACTTTATTTATTTGTTACAATTTTCGGACATTCGACAATTGAACTGACAGGCCTCACCTTGCTGTAGTGGTCATAATCGGTGCAGGGCACGCAGGGTGTGAAGCAGCAGCCGGAGCAGCGCGTACCGGCGCACGCACCGTACTTTTAACGCAGCGGTTGGAGACCGTTGGCGAATTGTCGTGTAACCCGTCTTTTGGCGGGGTCGGCAAGGGCACCCTTGTGCGTGAAGTGGATGCCTTGGATGGGGTGTGTGGTCGAGTTGCTGGTGAGCGGTTTTCTCTCGACTTTTATTTGAAACATTCTGACTACGTTTGCATTCAGACAACGCGGGGATCCAATTCCATATGTTGAACCGCTCTAAAGGCCCTGCTGTTTGGGTGCGTCTACTCCGCTCATCTTTGTGATATTACGAGACCCTGAGCATTCCATAGGGACCCCGCGCCCAAATCGACCGAACGTTGTATAAGAAGCACATGCAAGAGACATTATTCAATTATCCTAATTTGGAGGTGAAGACAGGAATGGTATTCGATCTTCTTTTCAATCATAATCCATCTTGTGGCATGAGCACGGAAAAGCAATGGGGCAAGGTGACTGGTGTGCGATTGGGTACGTCATTGTCTTGTGGGGAGTACTGCCGTACTGACCCTACGACCATGAAAGATACTGGGGAAACTCTATCCTGTTCCGCCGTCGTGATTTGCACGGGCACTTTTCTCGGCGGAGAAATACATATTGGTACAGAACCCTCCTCCATGGCTTGAAGGAGCACACTTTGATATGTTCGCGTGTAGGAATGAAGTCCTTTCCCGCAGGGAGGATGGGTGACACTGCGTCTCCAACCACTGGACTCTCTGCCTCCCTCCGAGCAGCAGGTTTCGCTCTCGGGCGTCTCAAAACCGGTACCCCAGCGCGGCTCCTCAAATCTTCGATCAGCTTTTCAAACCTCGAGGAACAAATTGGCGACGCCCGCCCCCATCCCTTCTCCTTCCTTCACTCATCGGTGCCAAACGTGTCCAACCAAGTTTCCTGCTACAAGACGTACACCTCTGCGCTAACGCGCCAGATCGTACTGGACAACCTGCACCGCAGCATCCACATCCGGGAAACAGTCAAGGGACCGCGGTACTGTCCGAGCCTGGAGGCGAAGATCCTGCGATTTGGGGATAAAGAGGTGCACATCGTGTGGCTAGAGCCCGAGGGGTACGACTCGGAGCTGATCTACCCCAATGGGATCTCATGCTCGATGCCCGAGGACGTGCAGGTCGATTTGGTCAGGAGCATCCCGGGGCTGGAGAAGGCGGAGGTTGTGCGGCCTGCGTATGGTGTTGAGTACGACCACGTAGACGCACGGGAGCTGCGAGGTGCGTTTTTTTTTTACATTTTACATTTTACATTTTGCGTTTTGCGTTTTGCGTCAGTCTCAGTTCCCGTATCGTATCGCATCACATCACATCACATCACATCGCGTTACATTCCCTCCATAACTTCCGGTTCTTGATTGTTCGTTCGGAGGGACCGGCGCTAACCTGGCACCCGTTTAGCGACGCTCGAGACGAAACGGATCGACGGGCTGTTTCTTGCTGGACAGATCAATGGTACGACCGGGTACGAAGAAGCGGCTGCACAAGGTGTGATTGCGGGGATCAATGCGGGCCTCAAGGTGTTTCGACGACCGCCTTTGATCGTCACGCGTGCAGACGGATTTATTGGTGTTATGATCGACGACCTAATCATGAAAGGTGCCCAGGAACCCTGTAAGTCTTTTCTGTTTTCCCCGCTGCCTTTGAATGTGTTCTTGTGTGCGAGACTGGTTGGGCTGACGTGTTGAATGTAGACCGGATGTTTACCAGCAGGTCTGAGTATCGCATGAGCATTAGGAGTGATAACGCCGACGAGAGACTGACAACAAAGGGTGGGTTTGAGCCCGAATTGTCTCACGCGTCACCCCTACCTGCTAAGGCCGTGCTGACGTTTGTTGTTAATTAGGCCGGGCAGTGGGCATCGTATCCGACCACCGCTGGTCAGTCTTCGAGCGCCAGCAAGCTGACATCAAGACCGCGCGAGGACTCCTCGAGAAGTTTGTGCGCAGCCCGCAAGGGTGGGCCACACTCGGCTATGCAGTGAAGCATGATGGGGTTGTGCGGAGGTATGGTTAGAGTTCTTTGAAGCTAGAGTTGGGCACTCTGACGGAATCGAAACAGCGCATTCGACCTCATTCGGTCTCCACAATGGAGCCCACACGCCTTCTTAGAGGTCATACCCGAGCTAAAGGGATTGGGCGAGGTGACACTTGAGCGCCTTGGGATCGAAGGTGCGTCTCTCCC
>Ga0307515_10011855_pt1 | contig 16485 bp, 9 predicted proteins | sample 17_EM_MG_FD_194513 | JGI IMG/M metagenome (GOLD analysis project Ga0307515, IMG submission 194513) | Populus trichocarpa ectomycorrhiza microbial communities from riparian zone in the Pacific Northwest, United States - 17_EM | ecosystem: Host-associated > Plants > Roots > Unclassified | place...
TTTTCATCTCATCTTGTCATACAACGAAAATACACACTCTATCTTTCCCAACTTTTAGTCTCACTCGCTCTGTCCGAGATTTGGATCCATGCAATTGCGTGGATCCTCACGGCCGGGTAGTATCATATCTTCTCACCTTCTTCCTACGCTCCTCGAGATTAATGTAGAAGGAACGCGAGGAGAGATTTTGGCAGCGTCACCCATTGCATTGCAATCCCGATGCAAGCGTGTACCCAATGAACCCATTCCGACGTATGCTCACAGTTGCCCACAACGCCAGAGTGTTTGTTTAACATAGGAGACCGACAGAGCGAGAAGAAACAGCGAAACTGCGATCGGAGGGCGATATGCAACGCGACGCGTGGTAGTGACGCCGGGCGCGGAGTAATCCGCAACCGGGGTGTCTCTGACGGCTCTGACGGAGCGCGTCCACTCTGACGGAGCCATTCCGCCCGGACGGAAATGTTTTTTGCTGATGCTTGCAGACTAACTGGCATGGAGAAATATCCAATAATACAATTAAATATAATTTCCAAATCTTCACAGCTGGCATTTAATCAACTCAGCAGAAGTAGTTACTGCTAGCAGTACTTACATGCAATATTACTAAATACATGGCTATCAGATAGACTCTAATAAAGATCAACTAAGGATATAATCTCTAGATACCACTGGATAATAAGTACAACATGGTAAAGTATAATATATGTACTTTACAGTGATCTCACAGTGTGCAAGTAGTCAGCATCACAATTATAATGGCTAATATACTTCACTTGCTGTAGTATCCACTTGAGAAAATAAAGAAAGCCATAGTAATAAAAGTGAATAATAAATAACAACTATGTAGCTTTTACTAGATTCATGAAGTTATAGGTACTTCTTAGAGTATCCACTCCATGATTACAATGAGACAGTAATTCTGTCTAACACCAGTTCTATAGTTATACCTAGACAAAATTACTTGTAGTTCAGCCAAATCACAGTAAACTGATGAAATTATCTCTACAATTCCAAAATGTCAAAAACAGTCATTACATAGCAATGGCTGCATAGAATTGAAATCTAACTGCCCAAGTTGAATCAGTGTATAAAGTAAACCATTGAAAGTCAAACAAATATCGTCATTCAGTAAAAAGTACAGAAGTTTCCATGGAATGTTTGTAGAAAGGGGAGTTTCATCACCATCTACAATCTGTCAATATTAACTACAGAACTTTTAATCTGATCAGTCTACTTATTTACTTTACTGAATACCCTAAATCAGTCTGACACATTCAATTTGTATTTGAAATAGCTGTACTTACTTGAAAGCCAAAATGAGATAAAATAATATAGTATTTCAGCTAGTTCTATATAACGAACTAAGATTTTATTATCAGAAGTTCCATTGAAGAATATAATGATAGACCATCACTACTAGTGGAGTAGTATTCTGTAGTTCTCCCTAACTACCTGCTGTATGCTACTCTAAACAGTTACTAATACTTGTAACAATAAGATACAGCGTAGTTAAACACTACAACTGAACAGGAATGACATCTGTATTTTAATCAGACAATAATGCAATGGTAATCTGTTTGAAGTAATTAAAATATCTAATCTTCTGAATTCTCAGAAGCTCTTCAATATCTCCTACTTCGAAAGATACACTACTCAAAAGTCTTGGTCACAGTTACTAAAAGTGAAAATAACATATTTACAGTGATGGCCATTCTGACATACCATATGGATAATTGCAGTGGCAATATTCACTTTCACATCAAGTGTATAGGCTGTACTGTTCAAGAGAATACATTGGAGCTACTGAAATATGTATTATATTTGGATAAAGGAAGTAAGTAAATAAGTACCTGGTAGAACTAACAATAATAATCTTTATGATCTCCTTTCAAATAACATCTACACCATTTCTCATAAACGATCCAAGTAATACAAAGTGCAAGGTTTCGTATTGATGAACATTAGATAAGATATTGACAAATAAATCTGTAAGCAGGCTGATAGTATTTCAAGTTGTTGTTTATAAGTGAGTAGTATAGTATAAAGAAAAATCAATGTAGAGTATATCAGAACCACTCAAGTGATGTGTACAGTTCAATTTTAAATTGAGTAATTATAATCGTCATTGAATGAATATGAGATTGGTTACAAATAATCTGAATACTTTCTCTTCCAATTTCCTACTGACTATATTTAAATACTAGCAACTAACTTTAAGATTAAACTATAAATAATGTACTAATTGCAAGTACAGTGGAAATTATATATACTTGACAAAGTCTGTTATATTCTACTTTTCATTACATTCAAATGTGGAAGATTCTTTGCAGTATGGAATCAACTATATATATAGAGAAAAAGTTGCATACTAGCAAAAATACCACAGAAATTTATGTGGCTCTTATTATATATTCAATATGTTTGTTCTGTAGTGGATAGTAATTGCTCTTGCTGAAATTCTCATTATAACACAAACTAAACTAAGCAGGAAGATGTTGAGTATAAGAAGAAATAGTAATGCAAATATCTAAATGTAACTAATATTATTTTATAGTTAACATATTAATTGTAATAATTATATATGTGTTTTTAATCAAGACTGTAAGATGACTGTGTTTATATAACAAGATAATATTATTATCATAACAGCTAAGATATATAGAGGAATATATTTGGCAGGTAAAAATTATGATATTGCAATTTTGGTTAAACCATTCCTTAACTACAGTAGCAGAAATTGTTTTAGGTCTATAACATCAAAAACATAGTTTTCTATGTATATTATTGCTCTTCCATTTCTATGATTTATGGTAATAGTGTTATAGTATAATAGCATGCATGCAACTGTGTATAGATGTATCTCTGGTATGGTAATACTAGTTCTATAATATGGTAATAATTATACTCAGGTAGGTATATAATCAAAGTGCTTTAGCAAAGATAGTTGGCTTCAGTAGATAGTAACAGTATTGGGTATTTTGATTCATGCTGTAATATACTTAGATATAAGGGTATTTGGGGCGCAGTCACATAGGGTAAAAGAGCACTCAAGTTTTTCTTCCATACAATGAAAAATGGCAAGATTCTCATCTTTTACTACATAGCATATATTTCTCTGAGAAAAACTTATAGAAACATCTCTAATAACCTATTGCCATCCCTTTCTCTTTTAGAAAATCTATTTATTGTTGTGGTGAAGGTGTAGAATTTCTGCATATTATGGAGTGTGCCCAACTATTGACACCCTCCAAGTACATGTGACAGCCATAGAAATGTATTTAATGCACTGGAGTTATCTCACAACCATGATGACAATGACCAGCTGGTTATCAAACAAAATCTGTACCCGATTAGTTAGCCGAATAGGATAGTTATCATGGCAGATTTATGTTCATGTGTTCATCATATGTGCAACACACCAGCGTGCAGAGTTCCTATAAAGTACTTAAGTACGCACTTTGATACCCAGTTTACACGTCATATCTAGGCGCCTGATATCATTTCATAGGGTAGTTCACTTCTGAAAATGCCCGAGTTTCGGATGGTGATATTCATTTCTCAATAAACGTTTGTAGTACCGCCGTTAGAGGAGGTACTACATCGTTTATCCGACTTTCTATAACGAAAGAAAAAATTCCAAAATCGCGTAGAAGGTTATCTGTTGGCAGTAATGTTCGATGCATTTTAAGAAGTGAACACCCTATTGGAAAGCTTACCGTAACCTCCACTCTAAAAATCCCCGCCAGCACACGAGAACTAGTTCACCCACAGCCTCATGATAGGGTACTTATGTTAAACAAGGGTCACATTGACGCCGAGAAACGCTGTCCGACTGTTTCCGCCGTTTGCGCCGAATCGTTTGCAACAGGTCGGTCAGTCGGTATTCGGCCTAGGAGGCCTAGGCTACTCTCTCTGTGTTTTGTTTATTTTTGAGGCTGACGTTTAGCTGAACGAACGCGCCGTCCTGGCTCACTTTCCTTAACCCCTCCCGGAGCTGTGCTGCACCCGAGCTCGCATCGGGTGCAGTCACAAGGCATCGGGTTCAACAACAGTGGCAAGATATTGATCCACCATGCAAAAACCACACGAAAATCTGAATAGGATGCTAGATCGCCCGAACACGTCACACAGCATCTGCACCTTTCGATAATTGGTAGGTCGAGATAAATAGATGCGACCGAAAGGGTAAAAGTTTCAGACCCGAGGAGCTGAAACTGGTGAATGAAGGAGAACGCGTGCTCACAGGCGCAAGCTCTTTTAAGTTTATCGGGTCGTCAAAATCTGCATCATTCGTGCGTGCGTCTTGGGCTTTCTTCTAAGCATTGATTGACGTATCAAGTGGTTGACGTGGAAGTGATTAGATGAAACCAATCGGGTTGCGGCTACATGCATATCCTGTTTGTTCCTTTGTGTCCCGTCTCTTACCATTTCCTTTTGCTGATCTTGAACCTGGATGAAGTAGGACTAATCTGCGGCTAAACTCATGATCAAGCCACAACCATTGATATCTGTGATGAATCGACATCCAGGGTACCAATAGAAGTTATACACTGTTAAGCATTAATCGGCACGAAGTGGTGTGCTTTTACGTTTTCTGTGCCGTTTTTTCGAGTGTTTTGGGCTCGGGTTTGGAAAAAGAAGCAGGGCATTCTCGAGATGGCCACCTATATGAGTGATTCCCGGTGACAATTTCACCATCCAATCCTCAAGCTACCAACGGCTTCCAACTTGTCTCCTTCTGTTTTGTGTTTCGTAATGCTTGAGTGACCGCTGCCCACCCTCGCAGAAAACGAAGCCCCGAAAAGGTTCATAAGCCAATTGGCCCGTCAAATTTTAGCTCACTTCGTGGCGGCAAACGTCATGCTGCGGATAACAAAGCCCCAAAGCTACACGCTGGTACCGACTGGACTTCATGCCAAGTACAATACCTTGTCTAGCTCGGCGTTTCTTTCGCCACCATCGTCTAAGTCTGCCTGCTCACCCATTGTTGGGATGAGGAGGTATCTTATAATCATATCATCGCTTTCTGGCTAGTTATTTAACTATTGAAGAGTGAATAAGTTACAGGGAAATATGTAAGAACCCTGTACTCTACATGAGTAGGTACAACTTAAAAATAGTAAAAGCTACATCCTCTGCAGTTCCATGATTCCTTTCAGCCTTGTTTTGACGGCGGAGCATATTGCACCTATGGCTAGTCTTTTCCGCTCCATAAGTCGCTTAGCCCAGTGATGCGCAAGGAAGTTTGGTATTTCTGCTTTTACGAATTTGGAATGCCAGTATCACCCATAGTAGACATCCACACATCACAGGGAAGAAGATGGAAAGTTATTAGCGGCTATATACCAAAAAGATGTCTTTGCGTGAGATGCACTTTAGTCTTGGACGTCTGGACGTGGGAATAGACATGTGGATTATCAGTTGCGTGCGATATATACTGATTGATTGATAATGAAGCCAGGAGATTGCCCTCCCGCATAAATTGATGAAGGCTGTAGATAACCTAAGAATCATGGTTTGGACTGGGCTGCGCTGGGGAGTATTGACATTAGTCTGACACGCTGTTGAGGGGTCAGAAGCCGCATAAAATCCAGAAAAACTAAAAAAGGCTGTCGATGATATCTGAAGATAATATAACTAATATGATACCTGGAATCAAACCTCCCAACAATGCCCGCGGGCGCTTTAAACGGTTCTCGGCTATTTCTGATGCTGAGGTTAATGCTACTGTTGGCAGAACAGCCTATGTGGAGAAAGAAAGTAATCAAATACGGACAAAACTGCCTCTCCATCGTCGGCCACGTATGTTGTTCGAGAAAGAAGGCTGTCAAACAGCTAAGGTTGCAATCCCGTGCAGCCTAGTGAACAGGGAAGGAGGGAAATATGACCGGAACGTTCGAACACGTAATATACGGCTGTCAATGCGAATAAGCGCAAAGCGAAGACGCTTAGAAATTCTTACATATTTAAAATCTTCGAACCGAGGAGGGTGCAGGATAGGAAAACCTAGGAAGAAGAGCAGGGAAACGAGATGATGGCATTGACGACCATAGGTGCCGGATTTAAGAATGCTGCACCTAAAAGTTGATAGCCGGATCATTTTTCACCTTTGGGATTCCATTCCCTGCATTGCACCTTGCAGAACCCTTCTCTTGGGTAGCTATAACCATTAATATGAGCATATCGCGGGTAGATCCTTACGGGTTAGACCATCAGCCTGCCTCCATGAGGCATAATGAGTGCGTACAAGTGTGTACAAGCGTGTACAAGTGTGTTGAATTATGTATTATCTCTCCCTCTAACTTAGTATCTCCACTGTCTGGGTCATGTCACGACGAGGTTCCGTGTTCATGGTGGTATGAGAAACTCACTAGTGGATTTCCAACTGACTGACAGGAACCTCACCGCCCCGCTGCTCCGCACCAATAGTCGCAAGTTCTTATTATGACGATTACAGACGGATGGATTACTTTTGACCTTTGGTTCTCGATGGACTACGACATTGTGCACGATGATGGTGGTGGTCTGTGTGTCGTGTGTCTAACGCTCTTCTTCTAGAGCTACATAAAAGCCGCATATATCCCCCACCATGAATGTTGTTATTCTGTGCTAATACGTAGTAAAATCCAGACGATCGAAGTTAGCCTCTCTGTTTCTATACCTCATTCTCTAGCTTAAAAGGCATCCTCCTCCCACTTGTCCTTCAGCTACATTCTTCACACCAGCTACATTAAGCCATAGTTCTCACCAGCTGGCCCCCACCACCGGTGCTCCGCAACTCTACTACTATAACTACCTATAATCCGCCTACTTTTCCCTACTCCTCCTGTGGAGTCCTCACAACCACCTGCCTCTCATCTGTCACATATGAAAACCATTCCACAAGACAACAGAATGTCTTTCAGCATCAATCCGCACAACGCATCGTCTGGTGGTTCCGGTGGATACTATAGATTCCGATGCAAGAACTTCTTTACCCACAACTGCGGAAATTGGGTTTGGGTGAACAATTCGGCGTGCGCAGAGTGTTGTGTAAATAGACCCACTCCACTATGACTAGCTAGCCGGTCCATTCATGAAACAGAATCTAGAGACTAACTCTTTTGTTTCGGGAAAACCATAGGCTGCCGGTAGAGATCACGAGCAGACCGAGGCCATTCATGAGGAGGACGATTGGGTGAGCCGGCGACCCTATCCTTCCATAATCAACCCTGCTCTGGACCGTCTGCGCCATCGGTGTACCCCGGACCGGGACTCAGCTGCTTCTGCTGTTGAGCTGTAGCTCGATATTATCGTCACTCTCTTTTATGATGCTATCTCACCGTCATGTTCACGCACACATGCATCTACGGGGAATTTCCCGGCGCGCCGGTGTTATTACCACCAACGCGTTATACGTATAGGTATCCTCACGATAGGACTTGCAATGCTTTCCTTTTATTATCTGCTTTAATGCGAATTGTGACAGCCCCGTCTGTGACGTCTTTGTTTCGGGTTGAGTAATATGGGGCTCTACGATGTAACTGGGATTAAGGATTGTCTTCTTTCTATTTTGTGATTTGAACTATGCTTTCTCTCCTTTGTTTTCTATTAGTCTTGCGGTTGGTCTTGTGGTTTTCGTTTATTATATTATATATCGGAGTCATCTATTTTGTTATTTCTCTTGTCCTTCGCTCGCGTCCTTCAGATATGGGAGACGGAGAGAAGATAGGATTTTGTTTTCTTTCTTGTTTGTTGATGGTGCCTGGAGGAACAGAGGAGTTTGGTTTTTGTAATCCAGATCCGTATATACATGTTGGTACTAGAGAGATACCAAAATATAACACAAGTACACAGGGAGCTCCACTTTATTCTCTCCGGGCTCCCCACACCCATTCCCCCACACTGATCCCGAACAACGCCTCCATCACATCAACAACATGACGCCTTGGTAAACGCGGCCAACTTCAGCTACATATATTATTACCGGGGATTTCCGTTGTAAGTAAAGTTCAGCCTTTCCACAAATTTAGCCCTGGGGCTACGATAGTTATAATGTCATTTCTCTTCAGTTGCAATATACATGTACCTGCATCTGGAGGCGTATCTTGGTATGTCTCGCCCCCTCCACCCCTTCCTCCCACGTATGCCCGAACCCCCCACGCCCGAGTGATGTGATTTGGTTTTAATCGGTGGGTTTCTTGCTCCCTTGGTCGCGATCACACTCCCACTATTGATACGTTTTCCTCACAATGCCGCCGCCATTTTGCGGGTTCATACGACTTACTAATACACTTCTAAGGTACATATATCGGAGGTTTTATATATGTAAGGTATGCCCTGGGTGCCTCATGTACCCTACCCTAGAGATTCTTTGCATGAGGGCGCCAGTTTGCCTCGTATCCCTGGAAAGGCATTTGTTGGGGGGATGACAGGGGGGGGTTGCAAACGGCGGTACCTGCTCCCTTGCATTCCCTTTTTGTTTTTTGCGCACTGAAAATGGTTGTGATTGGTTGTGGTGTGGTGGTGGGTGTTTCGTGAAGGGCTTCCCTATGTAATGTCCATCCATGGGACCCGAGAGGCATGGTACTTCGCACATTCTCACTTTGAGTTGAGCGGAGGTAACTTTGCGATGTATGACGTATCATAACCGGCTGCGCTACGGTAGTGGCCGCTGGGAGGTACAGTGCAGTAAAGTATTTGACAGGGTTCGGAGAATTTGACAGTTGAGCTAATCACCGTCACACTTGTGTAGCAGTAAATCTTAGCTCAGTGCTCAGAAACTAACTCCCTTCACTAGTGGCAACATCGACCTCTGCGCGCCTCGGGTGTACGGGGGAAAGCTACGTACCTAGAAGCACTATATATCTCTTATTATAAGATAATGGATGAGTGTGAAAAGGGAAAGCCGATAGGGATTGGGAATTACCTACGTGGTAATGTTACACTACGTGGTAAAGTGATGGGGTACCAACTACGTGGTATACTTGGGCTGCGGGCGTGAGGCGAGTGAAGGAGAGTAAAAGTGAATTGGGAAAATGGAGGCAACCTGAGATCGTTTCGCGTATCTGAATGTGCCGTACGAGTGCTCTGGTAGCAGCGCCGGCAAAAGAAAGACCGGCGGCATGCGCGCGTATAGGAGGTATTTTAAGACCATGAGCAATTATGTTTCGTGGTACCACTGTTCAGTAGATTGAATAGCAGCAGTTCATTCTATATACAATCATTCCCTAGCGGGTGGTATGGAAAAGTCATACAAGTAACAGAAATTATCTCTACATAGGTTCCGTATTAAGTCTGCAGTGTAGATCGTTAGAGTTCCTTTGATTTTGATGTCTTGCTCGCTAAATTAACAGTGCAGCAAGTGCGCTTGGGGATTGAGGATTGATTTTATTGATTTTTCACTTTTTCACTTCATTGCTATAGCGATTAAGCCGAGGGAGAGGAGAGCTCCGGAGTGACGTTTGGGGGCGGTGGACAATATATGAAGGAAGCATTGGATATATCTACCTACTTCAGTACATACCACGCGGGGGGATCGTTATCTATGATGTACTATATTGATAACGTGAGAAAACATGGAGAGGGATGATGATGATGGGACGCATTGGGACAAGTATGTTTGCTTCTTTTCTGCTGCTGCTGCTTTCAACTCGGAGATGTCAGCGCCCGTCATTTCGGTAGGAGGAATTTAGGATCCGGCGGAATCTTCTTATGCCCGTTTGAATAGAATTCTCCAAATCTGACACATACCAGTAGGGGAGAGCAACAATTTGTACTCATAAAATTTATCAAAATATTTGAATACTATAGATACAGTCCCTAAGTGCATGTTCTTCGTTTTAGAAAAATAGATTCCTTTGCTTATAAGTAGAAAGCAGCGACCGCGAAGAGCTTAGATGAGGCCACATGGCCCTTTTTGCGTCCCTCGACTATTGTGTGGGGAACGGCCGCGGAACGGATCGGACAAAAATCCTTGTTTCCAAACAGGCCCTTATGCTGCAGCAGCGCTTGTTACGCAAGATACTTGTACTACGGCAGCTTGAGAAAAGGCTGGGTTTGAGATCTAAAGCCTCCCAGACCGCTTGCAAGCGTAGCGAGTAGGAGGTTGGAGTTGGAGCAGAAGATGACAAGACACACGTGCGCCTCATCGCCGTTCTCTTGACGTTCTGGGCATCAGGTTCGCAAAACGCGCTAAGTCCATGGAGAGCACACAGCTCGTGCTTCCTCTTCACTGGGCTTGCAATATGTATGTCTCTTTAATTAATTAGACATTCTCAGTGTATTGGTTATCGCCATCGTGACGTACTTTGCCTGTTAGTGATCATGAGTTCTGCATCCCTAGGTATATACCTTAAGCAGTGCAGCTGGACATGTCATATATTGGAATTCCAGTATTGCGGCACAAACACCGAGACACATTCAATCGGGCCATGGCGACGACTAATTACTGTACTTTACAGCCTGTGACCTACAGCATAGGAAAAGTAGGTAGCATGGCATCCCGCATCCTGGAAACGGCCAACCGCGGGCCGTTTCATGGGCTGACATGCAGAAGCTCCGCTAATGGCGACCCTGGTTCATGATTACATGATGAGCCATATCAGTAATCCCGTTTTTTCCAGATCTGATTATGGTTTAGCATAACTTCTGATAGGGCCTATATAGCATTTCTTGATTTTCTGTTTGTTTGCATGAAATATGAAGCTGGGACGATTCCAAATCGAACCAGATTCAGGTGCTGTATATGAGATGTACTCTATTGAGGTTCATGGTTGTTCACTGTTCACGTGGACTGTAAGATATTCAGTGAACACGGCCTTCTCCTCTCCTCTCGGTTCTCGACGCGGTGAAACCTACCATACTCAGTTCGTACGGGGCTTCGGAGTCTGACTTGTTTTTTTGCCTTTTTGTTCTAGCAGAAGCTGCTGTCATAGTTAGTCGGGAACAATTCTAGATATGTGAGGACGGGTTCCGAGGACAGCTTTGCTCACAGGTTTTGGTGGTTTCCATACGTTGTGATTCATCGCTATTGACGAAGGAAATATTGAGATTCTGTGATAAAGGATGCACAAATTTCGAAACAAGGGATTACCACGTATTGGAATCAAGGGTAGGAGGCGGACAACTTTGTGATTCACAGACCATCGTTTTAACGCATCTAGGTGTCTACGTACATATAACTCTCACTGTGATGCGTGAGGAAAGGCAGTCGCTCTTATCTACAGGCTCTACATGACACAAGTATAGTACACATATTCGAACCTCAACGCTCGGTATAGTAGAGTTTTATAAGCTACTATCTCGAAGCTCAGACACGAGATTTGCCTTGCTACACGTGACCGCTTGCTGCAAGATTTCGCATAAGAGTTGATTTAGAAGCTTCCCTTTCTAGAGCACGTACGTAAGTAACGGTCTAGAGTGGGCGAGACTTTCAATGCTAAGGGACGAGAAACTAGGACATGCAACGCAGGAGGATGGAAGGCCTGCATGGCATTCCTGGCATATATTTGCGTAGTGTAGGCTCCCAGATTGACGTTGCTGAGGCGGAACGGAGGAGTGGAATTGTGGTAGTCATACATATCCTCGAATTCCCCGGTTATTCAATCAGTTTGACATGTTAGCCGATGGCCGTTAATTAAGAAGATGCATCTCGGCTGCTGACTTACTCTACATAAATAGAGAGGTGGTTTGGCCCAGGAGGGTTAAGGGGTTAGGGTTGTCGTGAGGGCAGGGAATAAGTATCAAACCTTTCTGAGTGAGATGGAGATTATCCACCTCAGAGTTACAGGCCCAGGTAAGATTCAATCGTTAGCATATTTTAGTTCTAAATTGAGCACGGAGTACAGATAGGAGACAATGAAAGAATCCGACACTCCCATTTCTGGCAAGGGTCGGTGCGGTTATTGGTAGAGCACGTCTCGGTATCAACGAAAATGGCCAAAAGAGGTGTACCCTAACTTCCAACCTCAGGGTTCGCTGGCCCCTGATCAACACCCTGCTCTCACAGCATGTATTACCAGAAATAGGGCGTCCGATCATGGCACTCAGCCCCGATGATTGATCCGATATTTGAACCTTTTTTTAGATTTTCATCTAGATTAGCTATGAACCTGCCAGTTTGTGAATATGATGGGTATCATTTTGGCAATCTGAATGGCTCGCTTCTAGGACTCTAAGTAATACCACGGAGCGCTCTTACTGCATGAATTCCACTAAGATACTCTTCCACCTGGGGCGCTGGGATTGCTAATTCCTAGACCCAGTAATGAGTTACGTGGTACTGTACAGGTAGGGGAACGAGCAAATAGCACAAGAAAGACGCGGCATCAAAAACTTGCTGCAGGGGGCGTGAGATACCCGAGCTTGTTTCGAAGCTCCGCAGAGATCGATCTCAAATTGACATCTCATCAGACCCAAAGGTTGAAGCGCTGCAAGTGCCCTACCTCAGCAGGGCAGTATCTGAACATGGCACCAACAGCAGCAATGATCAACATTCAGGCCCAGTTTCCTACAGTTTTACAGATTTGATCTATAGATACTTCATACATTAGTTCGGACATGCCGGATATGTAATAGATACATAATCGGAGCATGGTCCGAGTATCCACTCTAGCATATACGTGCGAGGGATACTACACATTCCTTCGTAGTACCCTTGTAAGCCATACTTTCGTTTTCGTTTCGCAGCGAAAGGGCTTGCAAGCTCGACAGAGAAACCCTGGGAACGAGTGCAATCACACCAGTTACCAAAGTGTACGAAAGCACAACCCATGACTCGAGGTTCGTTGCAGATCCGAGAAGTGCAAAGGGCAGCATCGACAATCCTAGTTCCCTGTCACTGCCATCCATTATTCTTTTTGCAACATATTTCCGCATCGAGGCTACCGGTCTGTATCACAACGATCTTCTCTCTATGGTAGATCGTAGATTAGGAAATTGCAACTTAGTACTTTAATGGTGGCGCTGCTGGGTGCAATGCAGGACCTTTAAAAAAGAATACGAGAGCTTGGTTCTAAACTAGATGATTCTGAGTTGGCTGCGAATGCTTCGTCTAGTAAGTATATAAGTACTGAGTACCTTCTTCGGCTAGCAGGACCACTAACGTGGGGCAGATTGGACCATAGATTTCCATCACGTTCGGTGTCATTTTCTGCAGCGAGGCAGTCTTTTGAAGTGTTCCAGTATTTTTCCGTTTTGGAATGACAACTGGTGTGCTGTTTTTGCTTTAGGAACAACGCCGACTAGTGCACTATCTAGCCGTTTTACATACCCCGACTGATTACTCCTCTGGGTAGCTTGACTCGGCTGGCGGGCAAATGTAATCTGAACATGACTACTGCTTTGTCACTCTTCCCCCGAGTATGTGGTATCGAGGAGAGCAAACGGACATGGACAGACGAACAGACCTTCGGTGCGCTGCTGCTGCTGCATGCGTGGTCACATACAGGTGGGGTATTTGGGTGTTGCGGTATAGATCCAATTCTCGCAACCCGTACGAAAAGCCAGTGGATGGATGATGGAATTACTTGTACGATGCGGACATTGGAGTACAGAATTGCATTAAGTTCTCTTTTTTTCTCCAAGCTGGGAATTGCATCTCACAAAAGTAGGGAAAATTAGCCTCCATGGATCATGCGCATGGAATTTCCAAAAGACTCACCGCAAAGCAATTGCAACATGTTCTAGAAAATTCATGCGTCTAGCGTTCCTCCCAAACTATGCCAAAAACATCCAGACAAAACTAACAAATAAAGTTGTCATAACAAATTGCACCGACAACAATTCCATCACTTTTTCTCACTCGTACCAAACCTACTCAATCCATTCGTCATCGCTTTCTTCTACTTCATATTCCTCCTCCTCGTTCTCTGTCTTGATCCAATCCTCTTTGTACTCCTCCCCCTCCTCACCTCCTTGATCTTCTTCATCATTACCCTCAATTACGACAATCTCATCTCCAGCGTTCTTAGTCGCACTCCTCAAAAGTCTGCCGCTAGTAGCAACAGCGGAAGCAGCCCATGCCTCGTTAGAGGTGACATCCTTGTTGTCGCCGGGAGGGAATGCCGTGAGTTCCGCATTGGGCGACGAGTGTGGTTTCACGCTGATACTACTGACGACTGGCTCATTTTCCCACTCGGTCTCAGGTAAACCCGAAAGATCAGACAGCTCAGAAGCGAGGTCGTCATATCTGAGAGAGGTGGGAAGAATGTCGTCAACCTGCCCCTCCTCTGATGATGGAGGAGATGGTGGTGTGTCGTCGTCATATGCTCTTCCACTGTGCTGTGGACACATCATCTGCTGTTCCATTTGCGACTTCCCTTCTCCCTCTTCTGTCTTCTTGGTGGCGTTGGGGCAGGTGTAGGTATCGGCAATTGAGTTCGCAGTGGGCAAAGTAGTGGGTCCCTTGTCTATAAGACAGGTCTTATTTTCTTCCCCAGCAATCTCATTGGCGCAGCCTTCTTTCTGCATCACCCTCCCTTTGGCTTCAATGCCATTATTCGTCGCCTCCTCCCACTGCCCATCGTGCCTGTATTCACCATCCTTGCCCACTGGCTCAGGGGTGGTGGTTCCGTCCACCGCTGGTGTGGAGTGAGAAGCAATATCAGACTGAGCTATACGCTGATTTGCATGTTGACTATCCGTGACCCAGGTGGGGTTGACGGTTGCAGTATTGGTAATTGCGGTGGTGGTGGCTGTTGTGGTGGTTGCGGTGGTTGTGTCTGTTTCAGCTTTCGAGTTGGTGATGTTGATGTGAGGCGGCACCGGAATTGGGCTCCAAATGCGGGAAAGCGTGGGGTGCATCGTAATGACGATTGATGGTTGTGGTGGTGGCAGTGCTTGGAGAGTAGACGTGCTCCTTTCGCATCCGGATCCTCCTGTTGGTGGAGTCGTGAGTCCGAGGGATGGATTACATAGTCCTTGAGAAGTACTGGTACTTGCATCGGGGGTGGATAAAAGCATGGGATCCAGCACATCTGCTACTTCTGTACTCCATACGGTTCTTCGTTCTCCTCTTCCCGTTCTGTTTCTCGAGGTATCGCCAATGTTTCCAACAAATCCAATGTCCTTGGTCACAGGGCCCAAACCACCCAGGCTACTCTGAATTCCTGCCATCTCATGTTGTCCGATTCCAGCTCCGTCAGTGATTCCCATCCTGAAATCTCCGCCGAATCCTCCAGTCTCTCCTCCCCCCTCCTCCGCTTCCATTTCTCGCTTGATCCAGTCGTCGTCGTCGTCGTCCAGCTCGCCCTCGGATTTTAGCATCTTTCCCTTTTTTCTCGATCTAGAGCAATTAGATTTGCGTTTCCTGTTCTGTTGGCCGAAACTCTGCGGTAGATTCGGGTCGTTCTTAAAGCCACTGTTCTGGGCAGTATTCTTGCGGAGACGGGCCCAGCGCATACGGGCTGCAGCGGGGTTGATACCGAAGTCGGCGGCAACCATGTGGAAGTCGATCTATGCCTTATATTAGCCTAACGTGAATCTGATACGACTAATGGAGCAACTGCTATTACGTACATAATGGTAGTCGCTGCGGATTAGGCAAGAGTAGAGGAGGCGTACGTTCTCGTCCACCGGCGCTTTGGCCGGCATCGTGAAGGTATGGTTTGTTTGATGTGTTTTACGATCAAAAAGGCGATGAATGAGGATGGGAGATAATAATAAAGGATGAGTAGGGAGGAAAGAAACCCCAAAGCTGCAGTGTTATGCTCGGGTTATACCCCGACGAGGGCCAACTATTCGGAGGTGGTTCACTGTTCTGAGCAAGATGTGAGATGAATGAAACAGAAGAGAAGCTCTACGAAGGATAGATTTTACCTTATGAACAACGCCTAACGGTCTAGTGCTGACCGTAGAAAGTCTCACTAGAGCGGAGAACAAGGGAACGGGATGGTGCATATGACGAATGATTGTTTCACTAGATATCACTCGGTAAACATAAGCTCCACTATGTTACGATATGGAAGTTGGGGAGAACCGTATGCGTGTATTCTATGATACAGAGAAAAGCGAGAAGGAGAAAGATTCGAGATATATACAGGAGGCATCAGCCCCTGAAGCAGTACCATGTATCAGATGTCTAATATCATGTACATCTGTAATACTTTCCCCTCTTGCTGCACTCCATAAAATCAAATAAAAACAGCAAGAACTTCAGAACTAAGAAACTGAAGCAAATAAAAAGACATGGATGAAGGAGCCATCTGGTTGGCTGATAGCCAAAATGCAGGAAACTCCCCAGAAATCTATACCATCCCTGGAAACAGGAAAGAGACAGACAATAGTACTTAACATGGATAGATAGAACTGCACAACTAATACTTCCCCCAGACTAAGGTACTCACCAAAGAACAACCAAACAGACAAGACAACAGTTTCAATTCGGAGACTTGACAACAGACAACAAACCACAGACAACAGACAACAGACAACAGACAACAGACAACAGACAACAGACAACAGACAACAGACAACAGACAACAGACAACAGACAACAGACAA
>Ga0307515_10011856_pt1 | contig 16484 bp, 3 predicted proteins | sample 17_EM_MG_FD_194513 | JGI IMG/M metagenome (GOLD analysis project Ga0307515, IMG submission 194513) | Populus trichocarpa ectomycorrhiza microbial communities from riparian zone in the Pacific Northwest, United States - 17_EM | ecosystem: Host-associated > Plants > Roots > Unclassified | place...
AAGTAAGTAAAGTATACTAATTGCGCGGAATAGGTAAATACTACTAACCGCGTAGACTAAGTAAATACTATTAAGTACGTGGGAAGAGTAACGCTTATCTATTAGTTAAAGTAAGTAAGATATATAGAATGCGCAAGGAGGGTATTATACGTTAATTGCGTATTAAGTGTAAAAAAAGCTTAATAGAATAAAGGCACTATTTACCTAGGTAGCTGTAAATGCGCAATTAGCTGCACCGTGTTATTGGTTTCTGTTAAATACAGCAGTATGCCGCTCCTTAGTTAATACCATACGCTACACATTACAATGCGCGAAATGCGCATTTGGCCGCCAAATGCTGCCAAATGCTATAAAAATGCTAGTAAATTTTTTCCTAATATAACGCACTACGCTCTTATAAAGTTATAGATAGGTAAATACCTTAAATACGTTCCCCTATTTATAACCCCCTTAAAGTAATATAAGATAATACTTAGATATAGATGGCTAAAGCAACACAACCCTTTAATTAGTTGGGTAAAAGAAATACTAAAGTTTTGTATAACCTACTACTAAAGCTATTACTTAAAACACCACGTACCCTATAAATATGCACACGACTATTTAAATTTAATATAATATAAATTGCCCTTACTATAAACCCTAAACTAATATAATAAAGTTATAACTGCTAATTGCGGTAAAGAATGCGAAGATAATATATTAAAACCCCTTAAAATTTATATAATATAAGCCGTACCCTTTTATTTGTTAGCAAGAAAATAATACTATAAGATCTTTACTATAACACTAAAAGATATTAAGAAGGCGTTAGAACTAAAATAATATTGTGGTGGTGTAGATTGGACGTCGCCTACTGTCTTAGCATTTTCCTATATTTATAGAGCCTTCGGCTTCCTTCCTTCTTCCCTCTATTACATACATATATATCACGACTCTACCAGTTACCGGAAATACACTCTTTTCTTTCTTTCTTACTGACTGTTCTACTGACTGATTACGACCGACCGACCGACCGACCGACAAACAGACAGACAGCACTGTGACTTTCCCATCTTAGAGAGGTCGTACCCTCCCACAATATATTAACCCCTAACCTCTTATACCTAAAGAATATTACGATCTAATTAATACTGTGGTGGGGTAAAATGGGCCATTACTTAGTGCCTTGGCATTTTCCTGAATATATCGAGCCTTCGGCTTCTCTCCTTCTCTCCATCACGACCTACCGAGAATACATTCTTTCCTTTCTTCTTACTGACTGCTTTCCTACTGATTGATTACGACTGACGACCGACCGACTAACCGACCGACCGACCGACCGACAGACAGACAGATAGACAGCATTGTGACTTCCTATCTAAGAGGGACCGCGTACACCACCACAATACGTTTAAGAAATAATTTATAGACTAATTACCCCTATATTAAGACGAGCACGATTTTAAGATAGAACTTAAAGCTAGTATAACGCTAAAGTTCGGCCTATTATACGGTATATCGCGAGAAGAGCTACTTATAATATAATAATACCTTAAAGAATACCTAGAGAAAGGATTTATTTACCCTAGTTAATTACTATTCGCCTTACCTATACTATTTATTAAGAAACCTAGAGGAGGCTTAAGGTTCTATATTAATTATTAAGCCCTAAATATAATTACGATTTAAAACTAATATCTAATTCCTTTGCTTTTAGAAACGCTTAACTACTTAGTAAAAGCATAATACTTTATAAAGCTTAATATAGTCACTGCCTTTAATTTAATCCGTATTTATAAAGGAGATAAGAAGTATATAGCTTTCTATACACAATAGGGACTTTTTAAATACCTAGTAATGCCGTTTAGTGTAAAGAATGGTTTTAGTACGTTTTAGTAATATATTAATAATACGCTTCGCAAATTCCTTAATATATTTATTACCGCGTATATTAATAATATTTTAATCTATTTATCTTTGCTTTCTAAGTATTGGAAGTACGTCTAAATAGTCCTTAAATACCTGTGAGACGCGGGCTTATAATGCGATATTAAGAAATGTAAGTTCTACGTGTTTAAAGTTATGTACTTAGGCCTAATTATATCTTATAACAGAATTAAAATAGACCCTAAGAAAATCGCTATAATTATAAACTAGGAAAGTTCTAGTAGTATATAAAATATTTAAGGATTTCTAAGATTTGCAAATTTCTATTATCGATTTATTAATTACTTCTTAAAAATTGTTTAGCTATTAGTAAACTTAATAAGGAAAAATATAAGATTTAAATAAACTACTAAATATAAATAAGCTTTTAACAACCTAAAATATCGTTTTATAACTACTCTAATTCTTACCTACTTTAATCTGGACCTTAAATACATCGTTAAAATAGACTTATCTAATTATATACTAGGAGGAGTGTTATTACAATATAATAAGAACAGCGAGCTGTGCCTAGTAGCCTTTCTCTCTTAAAAACTTACCCCTACTAAATTAAACTATAAGATATATAATAAGAAACTGCTTATAATTATTAAATGCTTTAAATAATAGCGTTTAGAACTTAAAGGATTATTATTCCCAATACGCGTATTAACGGACTATAAAAACCTGTAGTACTTTATAACTATAAAGTAATTAATATAACGCTAAATTCGTTAGGCTTAATACCTCTTATAATTTAACTTTAAGATTATATACTAACCTAGTAAACTTAATTAAAAGCCTAACTTATTAATATAATAATTATAGGACTTACTTATAAACGCCTCTAATAAACAGATTACAAATTAATTATAAATTTTACTACCCCCTAAACACTTTAAGAAACTACACCCTATATTGCTAGATACGGAGCTTAATAGAAATAAATTAGAAATTAATAAGTGGGATATAGAAATTAACAAATTAACAAAGCACGAATATAAGAATAACCCCTAAATAGCAGATATAATAAAAGTAATTTAAATAGGAAAACGGCAATATAAGGATATTACACTCGCTAAATGCAAAATCTATAATAATCGGTTATACTATTAATAGAAGATAGTAGTCCTAAATTCTAAACCCTTACAATTTAAGATACTTAAATTTATATATAATTCCCCTATAGTAGGGCATCTAGGCTATATAAAGACCTATAAGATTATCTAATAAGTATATTACTAGCCTATAATATATAACTATATATAAAAATACGTTTAAGCATATAGAATATGCATATGTGGGAAAACCTCTTATATAAAAAAGTAAGGAGTACTTTAACCGTTATCAATTCTAATATAAAGATAGCGAGATATCTTAATTAACTTTATAGTTAATGTTGGGAATAAGGCAAATTGCCGCCACGTGAGGCAAGTTGCCGTCACGTGTCGCCGCGACACTAGCGTGGCGAAGAGCCTTAAGCCCTTCGTCCTTGATTATTAAGAATAATAAGAACCATCATATTACCTATAACCTGTAGATATATGATATTACCTTGTGAGACTAATACTGATTAGTAGTTAACTTTATAGTTATACTATAAAACAGCTAGGTATTTCACTAAGAAGAGACGAGCTACTATACTAGTGCTACTCGTGCTAGAGGAAGCTGTCTTTTAAGGTTAGAACTGGTCCTAAACCTTAAATAGAACTCTTTTATAAATCTAAGGATTTAAAGGCTAGAACTGGTCCTAAGCCTTTCCTAAATTATAGATTCTTACGTCTATTACGTAGAATAACACGCTTTATAAGTCTTCGCGATTTAAGGCTAGAACTGGTCCTAAGCCCTATAATCGCAAATATAAGTTATAAACGCGTACTAAATAACGAACGCGTACTAAATAATAATCCCTACCCTAATAATACTTCCCTCCCCCCTAAAAATATGGCTATGCCTACCTTAAACGACTAGAAAGACTCCTTACTACTAGGGGTAGCTTTATACGCGAAACTTATTAATAAAAATTAGAACGAATTTATTTTTAATATAATAACTTATACCGCAAAACAAGTTAATGGCTTTCTTCTACACCGTATTATATTCTACTAAAGTAGACACTACGCCGATTTACAGCTATAGGAATATTTTAGGGAGGATTTTATAGAATGGACCGCTAATACCTGGGCACTTAGTAATGTTAATATTGTTTGGGATTTTCGAGACTTTCTTTGTAGGAATAGGGTATACGTTACTAAGAACGGTAACCCAATTGCTAGCAATATTTAGGCCGTTATTATTAGTATAGAAGAACTAGTATGGACAGAAGCTAAGATTATACATTAACTACGGAAACCTAAGACTAACCTATATTCTTTAGAAGGCAACTTTAATTTGGAACGAAACCCTTAGAACGCTACTCTTCTACCTAGGGGTGCTCTCCTATCTAGAGGTGCTTTCCTACCTGGAGGTGCTCTCCTACCTAGAGGTACTCTTTCTCTACCTCTGCTGCCTTTAGCTTCTCTACTTTAGCCAACCGATGAGCCTCTATCTCGAGAAGTTACGAATCTGATGAAGGTATATTTGGACGAAGAAAAGAAGTTTAAAGGAGAACTGTACGATATACTCGGAGCAAAACTATAGGTCTTTTATGACTATTATAATAAGGTCAGAATTTAACGCTACTAGTTCTATTACGCTTTCTCTATTATGTTAAAGGGACGGGCGGCGATATTCTATTACGACTATATTGTAGGTAGAAACTATAGCTTTAATATAATGCTTTAGCTTACTAGAGCCTACTTTAAAACTAATAAGAATCGCTAACTCTATATATCTAAATGGCGGGAGACTATATTTTAGAGAGTTATTGCTTCTAACCCAATAAAGACTTGTTTAGAGTATCTTTAACTACTTTTTAATAAACTCTAGAAAATCTAATATGGTTTTATTAAAACCTACTAAAACGAGAATAGTTTAAGGGACTAGGTTATCTCAGCCTGCTGTAGCGTCCCTGAGTGTAACTTGGCGCTATATAAACCTGTAGATATATTTAAAGGAGTATATACTGAACTACGCTCCGCTATAGGTACTGTGATGCGAATATAAGAATCCTAATAATTCTATACTGAAAACCCTATTTAAACCGGGATTCTAGACTAATATAATTATAACTGGATTGATTAAATATATGGTAGCTAGAGTTAGGGATACGGCAGAGAGTATAATTAATGTTAACTATAAAGTAATTATAGAGGTCCTTGTGGAGGTTTATTTTGGAGTAACTGTTAGAAGAAGTGCTACGTTTATAAGAAGCTAAATTGCTAGTTAACTAGGCACTCTTTTAATAAGCGAAAGGAGGTATATAATAAGTTTTAATAGAGTGTAAGAAATGTTGGAAATTGTAAGGTTACTACGGCCTACTTCTAAAGCTTTTTAGTTTAATATGAAGGCGTAGAAGACCTTAAGAATAAGGTTGATGAGGCCGAATAGCTCCTTATAGATATAGAAATTGAGGACTACTCTCCTAACTAATACTTTACTGAGTATAGTAAGGTAAATAGTATATAAACCGTTGCTGTTCTTAATAACTAATCTACGCTCTATTCTGTTATAAAGTTAGATATCTTTAATAAGCTAAAGGAAAGTTCCGCGTTCTCCTTTAATAATAGATACTCGGTAAACGTCTTCTATGGTATTATGCTAGATACTAGAGCCGTAGGAGTATCTATAGTAGGAGAACCTTAAGTTTAAGCTCTTTAGTAGCTTGATAGCTTTATTTAAATTGACTAATTAACGGCAGGCTAATATATAATTTGTTTTGGAAAGGGTATTATGATTTCCTTTAGTATAATTAGGGTCTAAACTCCCTTAGGGTATATTACGTTCTACGTTGTTCCTACAAACACCCTGTTTCTATTCTGCATCCGTAATATAGATAAATTAGGCGTTAAGCTTAACAACCTTAAGAATATGCTTATTTAGGGAGATAATTGGGTGCCCGTTATACGCAAGTAGGGTTACCCTTAGTTGCTCCTTTAATAGCTAGAAAGGAGCGTTGCTTAGAGTTACTTAACTAAGCTAGAGCTACGTTAACTATACTGTTGTTTTGGCCACCTATTCGTTTATTAATTGTTTAGGGTTTTTTAGTAAGTAGGCTATAAAGTTAAGGTTAAGGTAATTAAGCATCTTATAAAATACTGCTATTACTACTAAATGAACTAGAAGTCCCCTAGCTGATTTAAGTTTACCCTTAAAGATAACTATAACTTTAACTTCTATATTATTGTTAATGTTATATATTTTAGCGGCAAGCTAGTACTCTAAGTTGTTAACTTCTTAACCTTCTTCTAAGCCGCACGTTTCTTAAAGGATATATTAGCTAGGAACGTATAGGATACCCTTTAATTATACTGGATTGATGTCTACCTAGGACCCCCTAATTAAATTGTCTATAATATAGGAAAGAACTTCTTATCTATAGAGTTTTAATAACAGATAAAGGTAATGGTAATTAAGGTTAAGGAAGTCCCTGTTAAGGTATATAATAGTATTAGAAAAGTGGAATAATATTATGCGCTATTGCGCCGCGTATATAAGATTATTTCTTTAGAACTGGAGGGCGCTAGCAAAGAGCTTATTTTGTAAATAGCTGTTAAAGCTGTTAATGATTCCGCTGGCCCGGATGGACTTGTACCTATATTACTAGTCTTTAGCGCCTACCCTTAAATAACTAACGATTTTCTACTATCTTCCTCTGTTGTGTAATGAGCTAAGGCTATTTATAAGGCAATAAAGGAGGTATAATGTCTCTACGCTATACGCTAGGTCAATAACGTACTAGGAATAAGAAATAGCCTAAATACCTTAACTACGCTTAATCTACTACTCTAGTCTGAGGTACGCGTATGGCGTAAAAAAGGAGGGTAGTTAGGCCTATATTAACTTATTGTAATTAACGGTTAAACTTATACTATTTAGATGCCTTATGGACCTACTTAATTCCGTTTAACTGTTATTAAGCCTTACTATAAAGATAATAGTTCTGAGCCTTTGTAGGATGCCCTAGAGGAGAACTACGATTAATGTGCTTTAGAAGGCGACTATAATTCTAATATAATTGTAGTAGAGGTTCCGCAACTACGACGCGGCAGAGGTCGCCTAAAGGGATTACAAAATCGCCAACATCTTGTTAATTTTAAAGAGTAATTTATTGCCGCCATTGAGAATAGAGTTAAGTTATTAATGGCCTTTATGACAGCTAAGGAGAAGGCTAACTTTGAGCTCGCAAAACAGCTCTAAAAGGAAGGTTATATTATAACCCTTAGAGCTCCTTTCTAAGCATCCAATAAGTAGGAGATTAATAGTCTTATTATAAGAGGAGTTTTTAAATTTAAGAAATATGACCTTACTAAGTTTAATGGAGTTCGCGTTTTTAAGTTAAGAATGGTTAATAAGATTAAGGGCAAAGCTACTAACACCCTATTTAAGAAATTAAGGCTTATTATCTAAGGCTATAACGATAATAGTAAGGAGGTAATTCTTATGTAATCTCCTATAATTTAACGAGCTAGTTAGCGAGTTATTGTTGCGCTAGCTTCCTTCTTAATAAAGAACGGAATAGCGGTTTATTTATGAGATATTACTTAGGCCTATACCTAATTAGAGATACACTTTTAGCGCTTAATACTAGCATACCTTTTAGAGTAAATTCGCTACTAATATCCCGAAGATATAATTATAGTTATGCTTAAGCCATTATATAGAATTACAGAGGTAGGAACTTATTGGTAGGCTACCTACAGTAAGCACTATAAAGAGAAGCTCTTAATAACTACTTTTATATTTAATCCATACTTCCTTATTATAACTACGGGAACCCTATTTAGAATTGTTGGCATATAAACTAATAATATAATTATCTTAGGAGATAACCAATTCTTAGCTCTTAAAGAAGATAAGCTAGTAAAGGCAAATCTTATAGTAAAGCTAAAGGAAAAGCTTAATTTAACAACACTATTACTTTTTAATAGATGCATCCTCTCCCTAAATAAGGATTCTATTACTTTGCGCTAGAAGGGCTAAGGTAAGAAGATTAATGTTATTAACGCTAATTCTCTAAAGTAAGGATATGTAGAGTAACGCGCTTGCGGAGCGTATATTGCTTCTATCTGTTAACCTAAGGCGTTATTTAATCTCTCTGTTGCCGCCTAATACTAGGAACTAACTAAGGACGACGTTTTTGCCCTAAATAAATATCTTTTCTGGTAAATAAACCATCTTGATTGGGGACTACTTTATATGCCTATTAATCTTCCTACTACTAAGCTCTTTATATTTATTAATAGATTGTTTATAAATAATAAAGATTTTAGCTTCTAGCTAGGATATAAGATTATTATTACAAACGAATCTACTAGAGAGAATAACTTTACGATCTACGGTAATCTTATTTACTAGAGCTTAACTAAGAGTAAGTGTGTTACTTAAAGCGTTTTAGCGTTAGAGATATATAGAATAGTTGGCGGAGTTAATATGGTAATTGTAATTGGAACTATCCTAAAGATAATTATAGATTGACTTAAACTTCCCGTTATCCCTATAATTATATATACCGATTTATATTCCCTCTATAAGTGCTTAGTTAAGCTTAGTACTATAAAGAAGAAGCGCCTTATAATTAATATTATAGCACTTTAGTAATCCTATAAACGGCAAAAACTCTTTAAAATCTAATGGATTAATGGCTAAGATAACTTGGTAGATGTGATAACAAAGGTAAGCCTAAATAAGGCACTAGAGACGTTTGTAAATATAAATACTCTATATATGCGAGTTAAAGGTTGGGTTAAGAGGGAAACTTAGAAAAGTTAAGATTTTATAGAACTTTAACCACCAATTAAAGTTGTCTAATTAGTTAGATTCTTGCTAAGAGCGCCACGCCTAATTAATTTAGGTGGTGGTGTAGAGTTCTACCGATGCTATTCGTTAAGCTGGCTAATTAGGATTTTCTATGCCCGGTATGGAAAATCGCTATTGGCTCGCTTACTACTAGCGCCTTAGCGGCCACTCGTCTTCGTGTTAACCCCTAACGCCCTTTCTCTTCTTCTTCTTCTCCTTAGCTTTGTATCTTTATATAGTAGCAATCTATAAGTGTATATAGATGGTAACTATAAAAGAAGAGTTGCTAGTGTTGGGAATAAGGCAAATTGCCGCCACGTGAGGCAAGTTGCCGTCACGTGTTGCCGCGACACTAGCGTGGCGAAGAGCCTTAAGCCCTTCGTCCTTAATTATTAAGAATAATAAGAACTATTATACTACCTACAACCTGTAGATACGTGATATTACTTTGTAAGACCAACAGTTAACCTACCTAATAGTAATAGGTTTATAAATGTTATAGTAGTTATTAACTATCTTATAAAAATGCGATATATAATTCCTATGGACTTAATTAATATAATATTAGTAGCCGAATATTTTATTAAGTACGTCTTTAAGCTACACGGACTTCCTAATTTAATAATATCTAACTGCGGAAGCTAGTTTATTTTAGACTTCTAGTAAGCCCTATATAAACAATTAAGTATATAAACATAACTTTTAACTGTATTTTATCTGGAGATAAACGGTTAAACTAAAATCGCGAACGTAATTATAGAACAATACCTATAAATATACTACTCCTACCTATAAAACAACTGGGAAAAGTGGCTATCTTTAGCTAAGTTTACTATAAATAATATAAGAAACGAATTAATAGGCATAACGCCGTTCTATATAACCTATAGATAAGACCCTTAACTTATATTTAAACTATAACTCAAAATTAATATAATAGGACCTATAATTAAGAGGATTTAACTAATTAACGTATATAACTTTACTAATTAAATAAAGTAGTTAATGGAATTATTATAAAGTAAATTAGTATACGCTTAAACGGTATAGAAATAGCATATAAATAAAAGATAAGCTCCTATATAGGACTTTAAGGAAGGTAATATAGTTTACCTAAATATACAGAACCTAAAAACTTAATAACCCTTAAAGAAATTAGACTGGAAGTTTGCGGGCCTATACTAAATTAAAAAAAAACTAAGCCTGTACGCTTATAAGCTTAAACTACTAACTAAGATAAAAATATATCCAACGTTTTATATAAACTTGCTGTAACCCTTAAAAGGTAAACCTATAACCTATAAAGTGCCACCACCATTTCCTATAATTATTAATAACGGTAATAGTTCTTACTTTATTAACTTAATTAATAATATATAATAAAAAACACGATCTAAATAATTTAAACTCCTTATTAAGTAGGAAGGATATAAAACATAAACTTAGGAAACCTATAACTAAATTAAAACCAACGCGCCTTCCCTTTTTGGAATTACAAGGTCATAAGGTCACAGCGGAGGTCTCTTGAGGGTCAAATTGATGATAGAGATGACGCAGACGATGAAGATTGATTGATTCATGATGCAGTAGATGCGGTTGATGTCTATGTAGATTGCATGCAGAGCTCGACCTTGCAATGTGTCCAGAGCTTAGTCAGCACCCCTCGCTTAATTCTGACATCCCTAGTAAAAGAATTCTATAAAGACTATTCTTCACGGCCTACTTTAGCTAGATGGATATAATATAAAGGTAAATAACTGCTACCTAATATAAATACACAAAATACGATAGTAGGAAGCTCGAAATTAAAAAGAACTTAAAATACGTTATAATGTTTATAATATAATTATATAATACATAAAATGTTAAGGAACTTTAACTAGTAGTTAAAGTTATTTAATTAGTTAGATCCGCCTTACTAAGATCTACTATAAAAATATTAGTTCTGCTTACCGCCTTAACTAAGCTAATAGTGATTTTCTATCCCGGGAATAGAAAATCCTAATTGGCCTATTTAACGATAGAATCGGCAAAACTCTATACTGCTACACGTAACTATATAAACGCGATAAGTAATAAGTCTCGACTAAATTAAATTATTTAGACCTTTGGCTAAAAGGGGGAGTACTATAACGGGACTAGCCTAGTTACAGTAGGAATGTCTTAGTAAAATACTCAATAGATAAATTCTAACGTTTTAACCGAATTCTACTAGATTAATTAAATTCTACTAAAGTCTATTAAAGACCGCGTGCGTATATACGCACGCATCGACCACTAAGCCCCTAACTATTTAATTATATAATTCTCTTGTTATTCCTTTCTCTTCTTTACGCAACGTCTTATTCTTAGCGAGAGCTACATACCCTTAGATTTAGATAGAATTTATATCGTTCCTTTAAATATTCCCTAAAGTCTCTTCGCGCCCTTATAAATATATTATAAGATAGCTAGGATATTATATTAAATTATATAAAGAAGTGTATATAATTTACCTTACTAACCCTTTAATAGCTTTAAAGTAACCTTTATTTATTATTTAATATATACTATTAATATAAAAGAGGTAGATAGCTCTAAATATAATTATAGTTACTAAACGCGCAGGCTGCGCGTAGGCTGCGTATTAAAAAAACACGATATAGACTAGTCGGTTAAGTTGCCAAATACCCTTAACTGCGCGCCAATTGAGTTAACTACTAACCATTGAGGCCATCGATAGGGGGCAATATTTTGCCGGCATAGTAGGGGGATAGGATATTTAATGCTTAATAACGCGTCAAGCAATAATACGGCTGTAGATTTGGTGCTTAAAGCGCTCTATTTAGGGGGTTATTAAAAGGGTAGCGGAAATGTTATTAACTGCGGTATCTTAGCTATATAGTTAACCTCTATATATAGGCGTTCCTTTTAGGTAAGAAGGCAGACACTATACTGGAGAAGCTTGAGCTAGCTTATAGTAGGCATTAATTTAATTTAATCGCGAAGATCTAAAGGAAGTAGGGCGCTCTTAAATGTCTATATAATATTATAGTATATCTAGATATTAATATAGCGTTAGGAAGAGTTTTAGAGGATTCTAGTAGAGGGTAAGTGGTTAGAATTTAATATGCTTAAGGTAAGCGTATAGGCTTTAGATTAGATTTAATAATATTCGCTACCTAGTAATATTAAATTATACGGGTTTAATTAGCTACGGCCTCGGATTTTATAATATCCGCCCTATAGTTATAATATTCTCGCACTATAGTCGTAATATTTAACTTTTTACTAACTTCTCTACTAGCTTATTTAAAGCAATATATACTAGCGTTTATATATTGCTTGGTAGCATCTACCTCAGCAACGCACAATGCTAAGACCTCCTGCAATATTCGCGAATATCAAACGCAGTCACTACGTGGCTAATTCGCTTTTAATATTACTAAACTTATTAATATTTATTATATATTTATCATCCATTCGTTTAAGAATTATTTTATAACGCTATTACCGCTTATAACTAACTGGGAGATTTATACGCGTGTATAATCCTAATGAGCAAACCCACCTAGATAACCTACCTTAACTACACCATCGTCTATAACCGCTACACCCTCCTCCACTAGTTCTATAATACCGTCTAAGGCTAATATACGCGCCGCTGCCGTAGAAGAGCGCGAAATTACTAAAGAGTAAAGGGAACAAGCCCGAGATAAAAGGGAGATTTAGAAGTATAAGGAAGAGCGCAAAGCCCGCCTAGTAGAGGAGGCTCGCCAGCATAAATACCACCTGGCTTAAATAGCTTAATTATAGTTAAGCTTGGCCGCTTCGGCCTTATAGGCCACTATAACAGCTGCTACAGCTAATGTCCTTAGTGAGCCTCTCCCTCCTGGCGTAAAGTTATTTAAACTCCGCCTTCTTAGCATTATAAAAAGGAATTACCTAGACATTTTTAAGGGTACCTTTAATCCAGTAAACCTCGCCTATCTTTAAGTCTATACCGCTTAAATTAAAATTGCTAATAAGATATAGATTAAGAATGGTACTTTAGTTATAAGGAAGGCAAAGGTAAATAAGAAGCTATTTATAGATAAAGGCGTCTAGTTTAAAGGTTTTACTAACTACGTAGTTATTACTGGCACCCTTTATATATGCCCGCTGGACCTTATCGCTAATATACTTCTCTAAATAAATATAATTTATACCTTATTAACCTAGTATATCTAGGTAGGTTATATACTCGACTTAGTACTTAACTATTATACCTTTATAATAACCAATAGCTAACTAGAGCCCGCTAATTGGTAAATGCTAGCCTAGTATATAGCGCCATACCTTACGATGTCTAGTGCTATCGGCTTTGCCGCCTTAAAGAGACCTAGGTTAGATACCTTCTATACCTCTAATACCTGCTATAGGTTTAATAGCAGAGGCTGCGATAATACAGCTTATAAATACCCGCATAAGTGCTTAAAGTGTGGTAAAGATTACACTATATTATCTAAAGCTTGCGCCTAGGAACAGTAAGGCGAACCTTATAAAGTAGGGTCTAGCCTAATAATAACACTAACTTTAATTATACGCCTAGGACCTAGGCCTAATATATTACTATTATTCTCTACCTTTATAGAGGCGAAGGCTCTCTACTACTCTCCATCGCCCCTAAGGATCTTAGTATAGCACTCCCTTCTATCTAACTACCCGGGTAATCTACTAGCTACCTTAGTAGGCATCCTAACCTATAGCTACGAGATAGGAGCTAAGTCTATCCCTACCTTAAGATCTTATAGGAACCATAACTCCTCTTAGAATAACGCCAACCTTATCTCTAAGAAGATAATATTAGACCTTAAAAAAGGACACATTAAAATCGCGATAGGGCCTATTATAGTCTTACCTTTTGGCCTAGTGCTAAAATCGGATAGAGGATACCGCCAAATTCACGATCTCTCCTTTTTACTAGCATCTTTAGTTAATGACGTAATCCTAGAAGAATATGGAGCACTAGTATACACTATAGTTACCGCTATTTAAGCCCACGTTATTTTTATAGGTCGTGGATGTCTTCCACGACCTGTTTGCTGCTTAAAAGAGATATTAAAGACGCGTTCCGTATAGTCCCCCTATCTTATAGGGCAAGAACATTAATAGGCTTCTCCTGGGAAGGTGTTACCTACCAGGAATGCTGCCTATCCTTTGGTCTTTAAACTGCGCCGCTTATATTTAACCTCTTCGCGGAAGGCCTGTACTGGATATTCTATTTATAACTGCCTTATAATGTAAAACACTACCTAAATAACTTTATTTTTATCCTTACCAACCCAAACGACTTAGTAGCTATTACCTAGACTTATATCTCTATTACTAACTCCTTAGGTATCCCTTAAAATGGCTCCAAAGATATAGCAGGAACTATTATTAAAGTTCTAGGATATACTATTAACACCGTATAAATGCAAACGCGATTGTTACTATAGAAACAATTATATGCTATTAAGAAAGTTATTACCGCACTCTAATACGGCTTATTATTGTTTCTTTAAGCCTAGCAGCTTGCGGGCTACCTCGCATAGTGCGCCTATGTAATTAGACTTGGTTAATCTTACTCTAAATCCCTTTAAATCTTTATTACTGCTTAGCCGAAGACTTTAGTAAATAAGTATAAACCTAGGCGATTTAGCACTAAGTTATAAAGTGACTTATATATCTAGCTTAACCTACTTACTATAAGTAATAGGGTATTGTTCTTTAATAATATTAAGCATACCTATATTTATCTCTTTACTAACGCCTCTACTTAGTTTGGGTTTGGCGGCTTTTACTTTTTTAAGAAACTTAAATATAAGGATAACTGGTAGTGGTATATAGCCAACCTCCCTTAATCTTAGGCGTTTAGTATATTGCCTAAGCCTAGTTAATAAGTAGACTATATTAATCTAAAAGAGATGCATGCTATTGCTTACGCATTTAATCTATAGTCTACTAACTAGCAGTATAGCGCGCTATCTATTTATACTAATAGTATAGTAGTTCACCAGGGCATTAAGAAGACTATTATCCGTAGTATAATAAATAAATTACTCCGTAAGATTATACTAGCTGCTATAGCTTACAATATTATAATATCCGCAAAGTAGATCCTAGGTGATTTAAATAGCTTAGCTAATACACTATCTTAATTTTAGGCCGCGGCTATTTATTAGTTCTGCCTATACTAGGCCCTTAATTTATTACTACCAAAGCTAATAAGTTTTTAATAGGTGCCGTAAACCTAACGGACTACTTACAACCGCCTATAAACTTTAAAGATAATATTAACGCGCTATCTAACCTCTACGCGCTCCTTCTTTAGAACGGCCTTATGCTAGCAACCTATAGGAACTATTCCTTAGCAGTTAACAGCTGGGAGTTATACTGCGCATTTAAAGGAGTCTCCCTCTACCTAGCTAAGCCGCGTGAACTAGGCGAATGGATTACTTACTACGCGTTTGGTACCTCCTAGCTATAGATAGGTAGGCTTAAGGCCGAAACCTTATAAGCCTATATCTCCGCAATTCGCTCGCGCTATATAGATTACGGTATCTTAATTATAGCATTTAAGGATCCTATAGTATACCGATTACTCACTAGAGCAGCCGCTATCTCTCCCTTAGTAAAAAAGGATAAGTAACCCATTACTAGGGATATTCTAGCCTAGGTAGTAACACACGGCTTATTACTACTAGATATTAACACTAATGCTATATTTACCCTCGCATTTGCTAGATTTCTATAGATAGGCGAGATTATATATACTATGGCGGAGCTTAAGAACTGAACGACCTTCCTAGTAAAAAAGGCCACTTAACACGATATTACCTTTACGCCTAGTGGGATAATATTTCGCCTTAAATGGAGTAAAGCTGACAAGCAATACTAGGGCGTTAATATCGCTATTACGGTGGTAGGCGGCTTATTATGCCCAGTTGCTGCTATAATAAAGCTATTTAATAGGGACCCTTAACCCCTTAACTCTCCCTTATTTAGTCTTAATAGTAAACCCTTTGCCTTTTTAGGGGTTTATAAGATCCTTTCCTCCTATTTAGTAGCTACTGGGATTAACCTAAGTAGTTACTTAAACTACTTCTTTCGCTAGGGCGCTGCCTAGTTCGCTAAAGATTTAGGGTATTTATATTAGTAAATTCAGCAGCTAGGTCGGTGGTTATTAGAAGCCTTTCACCTATATATTAAAACTAAGACTACTAACCTCTATTGCCTTAACTCTTACTTTTAGCGTAGTATACCGCTCTTAGCGTAAGGATTACTATATAGTAGGTTAAGATATTAAGAGGGCCGCTAAGGCGCTAGTGGTAAGCAAGCTAATAGCGATTTTCTATACCGGGCATAGAAAATCCTGATTGGTTAGCTTATAACTTAGGGTTGGCAGAATATAGCAGAATATAATAATATGGCAGAACTTGGCAGAATGTAACAATATAGCAGAATTTGGCAGAATGTGATAAGGTGGCAGAATTTGGCAGAATGCGATAAGGTGGCAGAATTTAGCAGAATATGGCAGAATGCGGTAATGTCTTATTGGGCGTAGGAGCTTCGCTTAGGGACATCTGGCCGCTTTAGGGCAAATCCTTAGCAGATTTAAGTGCTAGGAACTAGCAAAACTGCTAAGAACTAGCCCTAGAGCGACCTTATAGCCCTAC
>Ga0307515_10011857_pt1 | contig 16481 bp, 12 predicted proteins | sample 17_EM_MG_FD_194513 | JGI IMG/M metagenome (GOLD analysis project Ga0307515, IMG submission 194513) | Populus trichocarpa ectomycorrhiza microbial communities from riparian zone in the Pacific Northwest, United States - 17_EM | ecosystem: Host-associated > Plants > Roots > Unclassified | place...
GGCAAGGACGAACCGGCAGCGGTCGAGTGGGCGACCGGCACAGACGAACGCAACGCGGCGGTCATCGCGGCCACCCGCGACCGCGCGGACCTGCTGATCCCGGCGGAACTGATCCAGCACCTCGGCACCCCGCCGCCGACAGGGCGGTAATCGCGGGCTTCTGGTGTCAGGACGACGTCTGGCCGGTGTCCGGCGGCTCAACGGTGCGGAAGCCACGAAAATGGCCGTTGAGCACCAGGCCCGCCTTTTCAATGATCGAGGACGCGGAGAAGGGTTTCTCGATGAGATTGACGTCCGGATCGAGCCGGCCCTGTGACGCCAGGACGGGTTGGGCGTAGCCGGACATGTACAGGACCTCGATGTCGGGTTTGAGCTGACGGATCTTCTCGGCGGCTTCCTTGCCGAGCATGTTCGGCATGACCACATCGGTGATCAGCAGGTGGATCTCGCCGTCGTGCCGAGCGGCGATCGCCACGGCGTCGGCGCCGTTGGCCGCGGTGATCACGTGGTAACCGCCGGTGGTGAAGATCCGCTCGGTGACCTCGCGCAGGGCTTCCTCGTCCTCGACGATCAGGATCGTCTCGCCCTTGGGGGTGCGTTGGTAGGACGGTTCGTCCGCGACCACGACGGCACGCTCGGTGGTGACCGGGATCAGGATCGTGAACGTGGTGCCGACCTCGGGCTGAGAGTGGATGTCGATGACGGCATCGGCCTGGGTGACGATGCCGTACACGGTGGACAGGCCGAGTCCGGTGCCGGTGCCGTCGGGTTTGGTGGTGTAGAAGGGTTCGAAGACGTGCGCGATGACGTCGGCGGACATCCCGGTGCCGGTGTCGCCGACCCGGAGCCGGATGTAGCGCCCGGGTAGGACGGCCGAACCGGCGGCGATGAAGTCGGGGTCGACGATGATGTTCGCGGTGTCGATGGTCAGGGTGCCGCCGCCGGTCATCGCGTCCCGTGCGTTGATGGCGAGGTTGACGAGAATCTGTTCGACCTGACCCGGGTCGGCCATGACGGACCACAGGTCAGCGGCGAGTTCGGTATGCAGGACGACGTCTTCGCCGATGGTGCGGTCAAGCAGCTGCTGGGCGTCGGCGACAACGTCGTTGAGGTTGAGGACCCGCGGTTGCACGACCTCACGGCGGGCGAAGGCGAGCAGCTGATGGGTCAGGGCAGTGGCCCGCTCGGCCGCCCGTTGGATCTGCTTGACGTCACGCCTGGCAGCCGTGCGAGAACGGGGTCTGGGTCCTCGGTTGGAGCGTAGCCGTCCTGGTTCCGCGGATCTGGCAATCGGCAGCTTCCGCCGTGCAACACTTATTCGGAATCGGCGCATCGATCCGATACGGAAACCGACGGCTAAAGCGCCTATCGGGGACGTCGAATTCATTCCACCGGTCATTTTCAGCCCAGAGACAGGTGAGTCATGGCCGGCAGCGTCGTCGATTCTCCGAAAGCCTTCGACCCACCGGCGGAGGCACCCGACCACACCGGTCTCATCGTGGAGGCCATCCCGGACGCGATCGCGATCGTGGACCGATCAGGTGTCATCGCGGATGTGAACCGGCACATGGTGACGCTGACCGGTCAGAGCCGGGCCGATCTCCTCGGCGCGCCGTTGCGCGAGTGCTTCGTCGAGGAGGACCTGGCCGACTTGTGCGTCCGGAAGGCGTTCGCCCTCGGCTCGGTTGCCGATTGTGAACTGACTCTCCGGCCGCGCGGCGGTCCGCACACCGTGGTGTCCTGCGACGCCTCGACGCTGCAGAGTGGATCGTCCGAGCCGGATCGGGTTCTGGTGGTGGCGCGCGACGCCACCGCGCAGGCCCACGCGCTGGCGCTGGCTTCCTTGGTGCAGTCCGCCGACGACGCGATCGTCGGCAAGACCGTGGACGGTGTGGTGACCAGTTGGAACTTCGGCGCCGAGCGCCTCTACGGCTTCAGCGTGCAGGACGTTGTGGGCCGCCGGTTCGACGTGGTCATTCCGGAAGACGCCCGGGAGGCCGAGTTGAAGATGCTGCGCCGCGTCGCCGCCGGGGAGAGAATCGAGCCGTACGAGGCGGAGCGGTTGTGCAAGGACGGTTCTCCGGTCACGGTGTCGGTGGCCATCTCCCCGATCATGGACGCCGCCGGCCACATCGTCGGGGTGGCCTCGATGTCGCGGGACCTGAGCGCCCGAAAGCTGGCCGAGACGAAACTGCGCTGGATGCTCGAAGTCGCACCGGACGCCATCCTGGGTGTCGACGCGTCCGGGTCCGTCGAGCTGGTCAACGCCCAGTGCGAACGGTTGTTCGGGTACCACCGCGATGAGTTGCTGGGCCAGCCCGTGGAGATGCTGATCCCCGACGGCCTGCGCCCGGTCGACGCCGGCCAGATCGGCGCCGGGCTGGAACTGGTCACCCTGCACAAGGACGGCACCGAGATCCCCGTCGAGATCAGCCTCAGCGCGTTGGAGACCCCGGGTGGCCGGCTCACCATGGCGGCGCTTCGCGACGTCACCGACCGCAAACGCTTCGAACGGCAACTGCGCGAGCAGAACGTCGAGCTGGAGCGGGCCAGCCAGGCGAAGGACAACTTCCTGGCCAGCATGAGCCATGAGCTGCGTACGCCGCTCAACGCCATCATCGGTTTCACCGGCACCATGCTGATGAAGCTGCCCGGCCCGCTCAACGCCGAGCAGGAACACCAGTTGCGCCTGGTCCAGACGAGCGGCAAGCACCTGTTGTCCATCATCAACGACCTGCTCGACCTCGCGAAGATCGAATCCGGCCGGGTCCAGATCGCCCTCGAACCGGTCGACTGCCTGCGGGTCATCGAGGAGGTCGTGCAGTCTCTGCAGCCGCTGGCCGAGGGCAAGGGACTCGCGCTGCGTATCGAGACCTTCGACGGTGCCGTGACCGCCACGGCGGACCGCCGGGCGCTGGGGCAGATTCTGATCAATCTCGTCAACAACGCGATCAAGTTCACCGACACCGGCGAGGTGTGCCTGTCCCTGATCCCGGCCGCGGCGGCCCCGGGCCCCTTGCGGATCACGGTTCGCGACAGCGGTCCCGGCATCCCGCAGGCGGACCTCGAACGCATCTTCCGCGCATTCGAACGCAGCGCGGCCAGCGCCAAGGCGACCGACGAGGGAACCGGGCTGGGCCTGCACATCTCGCTGAAACTTGCCGAGTTGCTGAACGGCACCATCACCGTTTCCAGCGTGGTCGGCGAAGGCAGCACCTTCACCGTCTCGCTGGCCGGGCTGTGAGCGGGAACGGCATGGGCGCCCGGATTCTCGTCGTCGAAGACACCGCCTACAGCCTGCAGCTCATGACGTATTTGCTGACCGCGTACGAGCACACCGTCGTCGAAGCCGTCACCGGCGAGCAGGCCATCGAGCTGGCCTCGGCGACCGCACCGGATCTCGTCGTGATGGACCTGCAACTGCCCGGCATCGACGGCTTCGAGACGCTGGCGACCCTGCGCGCCATGCCTGACCGCGCAGCCGTCCCCGTCATCGCGGTCACGTCGTTCGCGATGGTCGGTGACCGCGACCGCGCGCTCGACGCCGGATTCGACCACTACCTGACCAAGCCCATCGACCCGGAGTCCTTTGTCGAGGACATCAACGCCCGGCTGCCGGAACAGCTCCGCGGGAGGGGCCGCCCGCGACCCGGAGCGGAATCGACATCGCCCGCCGAACCAGTGTCCGGGCCGAACGGGCGCCGCGGCGCGGACATCATCGTCCTCGACGATTCGCTCCTCAACCAGACCCTGCTGCGAAGCATTCTGGAACCGCACGGGTACTGCGTCCGGACGGCGTCCACCGTCGACGAGGCAATCGCCGCCGTCGAGGCGGCCTGCCCCGATCTCGTGCTGTCGGACGTCCACGTCGGCGCTCATTCCGGCGCGGAGCTGCTGTCCTACCTGCGCGCCGTGCCCGTTCTCACCATCGTGCCGTTCGCCTTCCTGAGCGCGACCACGGATTGGCAGGACCCGATCCTGGGCGACGGCAAAACGCCCTTCATCCGTCGCCCCATCGAACCGTCGGCCCTCCTCGCGGAGGTCAAGACGCTCCTGCACGACCGAATGGGGGACTGACCGATGTCAACCGTCCTGATCGTCGACGACCGCGCCACCAACCGGGAGCTGGCGCGGGTCCTGCTGACCTATGGCGGGCACCGGGTGATCGAGGCCCATGAGGGCGCCGAGGCGCTGAGCCTGGCGCACGCCCAGCATCCGGACCTGGTGCTCACCGACATCCTGATGCCGGGCATGGACGGCTACCAGTTGGCCCGAGAGCTCCGCGCCGCCCCGGACACCGCGGCGACACCCATCGTGTTCTACACCGCCAACTACCAGGAGTCCGAGACCCGGCCGTTCGCCGAGGCCTGCGGCGTGGCCCGGGTCCTGCTGAAGTCGGCCGACCCGCAAGTGCTGATCCAGACTGTCGACGAGCTGCTGGCCCAGGGACGGGTGACCCCGGCACCCCTCGACACCGCAAAGACCGACTACGAACACCTGCGCGCGGTAAGCGCGAAGCTCTTCGACAAGTCCAAGTCGCTCCGAGACACCGAGACACGGTTCCGGCTCATGGCCGACTCGTCCCCGGTGGGCATCGCCTTCGGCAATCAGCAGGGGTCGGCCGAGTACATCAACGCCCGGCTCGTCGAGATCATGCGGCTGCCAGCCGACGACCTTCGCGGACTCGGATGGCTGCGCTGCGCCGACGACGAACACCGCGACGACGTTCTCGCCGTCTCGCGAGGATTCGGGCCGCACGACGTCCAGCGCCGTTGCCGCACCCGGGTCGCCGAGCCGCCCGACGAGACGCTGCGCTGGCTCAACCTGCACGTGCAGGCCATCCGGGACGACGACGGCGAACCTGCCGGCTTCATCGCCACCGTCGACGACGTGACCGCCCTCGTCGACGCCGACCAGCAACGCGTGGCCGCGGCCCGCCAACACGACATCGACGCCGGGGACCGCGCCACCGAGCGCCTCGACAGCCTCAGCACCCTCGCCGGCGGCGTCGCCCACGACTTCAACAACATCCTGGGCTCGATCCTCGCCTACGAGAGCTTCGTCTCGGAATCCGTCACCGAGCTGACCACCGGCGGCACCGTGGGCGCCGAAACGGGCCGGGCACTGCTGGCCGACCTGCACCAGATCCGCAAAGGCGGCCGGCGCGCCACCGACCTCACCCAGCAGCTGCTGACCTTCGGCAGCCGCAAGATCGTCGATCTGTCGGCACTCGACCTCCAGCAGGCCGTCCGCGAATCCGACGCCGCGATGACGCCCGTCCTCGGGAAGAACGTCCGCATCGTCACCCACTTCGCCCCGAACTCGCGCCCCGTCCTCGCCGAACCGACAATGGTCGCCCAGATCCTGCACAACCTCACCGTCAACGCCGGGCAGGCGATGCCCGACGGCGGCACGATCACGATCACCACCGCCGATGTCGACCACACCGACGTTCCCGACGCGGGCGCACCCCCGCCGACCGGCACGTACGCCCGGCTGACCGTGCACGACACCGGCCACGGCATGACACCGGAAACCCTGAAACACGCCATCGAGCCGTTCTTCACCACCAAGGGCCACGGCCTCGGCACCGGGCTCGGGCTGGCGACGGTCTACGGCATCGTCAACCAACTCGGCGGCGTCGTGCGCATCACCTCCGCCGCCGGCAGCGGCACCGCGGTCACCATCCACCTCCGCACGACCGACCGGCCGGTCCTCGTGCCCCTGGTCGCGGCCCCGCCGACCGGCGGGACCGAAACGATCCTGATCGCGGAGGACGAGGACGGCATCCGCGACACCGTCACCCGGATCCTCTCCGCGGCCGGGTACACCGTCCTGGCCGCACCCCACGGCGCCGCCGCCCTCGAACTCGCCGCACACCACCCCGGGACCATTCACCTGCTCCTCAGCGACGTCGTCATGCCCGGCATGCTCGGCGACGAACTCGCCGCACACCTGCACGAACGGCGGCCCGCGGTCAAGGTGCTGTTCATGTCCGGCTACGCCGGCGACCTCATGAACCGCTACGGGGTGCTCCAGACAGGCGTCACCGTGCTGCCGAAGCCCTTCACCAAGGGCGAACTCCTGGCCGGCATCCGCGCGATCATCGATGTCGCCGCCGGCTGATCGGCCGGGCCGGACGTCTTGGGCTGGACGTCTTGGGCTGGACGTCCGGCTCGGCGCCTGGCCGCCGCCGTGACACACTTCTGCTGTGTCTGTGGATGAATCCGTCGAAGCCAAGCCGCAGCGCCGCCCCGGCCGCGCTCTCCGCTTCGGCCTGATCATTGGCGCCGTGCTCCTGCTGCTCTTCGGCGTACCGTGGTGGACCTTCGTCTGGTCCGGCAACCGATGGCCGACCATCGTGTTCGCCGCCGGCACGGCGGCCTTCGTGGCCGCGGCGGCCGCCTTCCCGGTGCTGATGTTCAACGGTCACGGCGGCAACCACCGTGACGGCGCCGCCCGCATCGCCGACACCATGCTCGGCGTCGTCTGGGTGCTGTTCGTCTGGTCGATCCTCGGCACCGTGCTCCGGGTCGCGCTCGCCCTGGCGGGCGTCGCCGACCCGACCCGCTCGCGCATCGTGACGGCGGCGGTCGCCCTGGTCTCGCTCGTCCTGCTGCTCTGGGGGTACGCGGAAGCGATGCGTGTCTCCCGGGTCCGCCGCATCGAGGTCACCATGCCACGGCTCGGCGCGGGCCTCGACGGCCTGCGCATCGTGCTGCTCACCGACACCCACTACGGCCCGATCAACCGGGCCCGCTGGTCCCGCGGCGTGGTGCAGGTGGTCAACTCGCTGGACCCGGACGTGGTCGCGCACACCGGCGACATCGCCGACGGCGAGGTGGCCCAGCGCCGCGAGCAGGCGGCCCCGCTGGGCGACGTCCGCGCCCGCCTGGCCCGCGTCTACGTGACCGGCAACCACGAATACTTCAGCGGCGCGCAGCGCTGGGTGGAGCACATGGCGTCGCTGGGCTGGGAGGCCCTGCACAACCGGCACGTGGTCCTCACCCGCGACGGCGACAGCCTGATCGTGGCCGGGGTCGACGACCGGACGGCGGCCGGCTCCGGCGTGCCCGGCCACCACACGGACCACGAGGCGGCGCTGGCCGGCACGGACCCGAGCCTGCCGGTGCTGCTGCTGGCGCACCAGCCGCAGCAGGTGACGGGCGCGGTCGCGCACGGCGTGGACCTGCAAATCTCGGGCCACACCCACGGCGGCCAGATGTGGCCGTTCCACTATCTGGTCCGCCTGGACCAGCCGGTGCTGCAGGGCCTGACCCGGCACGGCGAACGCACCCAGCTGTACACCTCGCGGGGCACGGGCTTCTGGGGCCCACCGTTCCGGATCTTCGCCCCCAGCGAGATCACGCTGATCACCCTGCGCACCGGTTCGTGAAGGCTGGCCCGGCCGGCTCCCGGTTCTCAACCCGCGAGGGCTGAATCCCCCTGCTTCAGCTGGGGGAGATGTCAAAGGCTCTGCACATAGGCGGGCCGGACAGCCCGGCCACGCCCGCACGTTGCCGCTCGGTGGCCGGCTCGCACAGTTCGTACCCGTCCGGCGCGGGCGGGGTGACCAGGCCGTCGGGAGTGCAGACCAGGTAGTCGTGCCGGGCTTCCACGGTGAATCCGGCACCGGCCAGGAGCGCTTCGAGGCCTGGTGCGCAACTGGTGACGTACTCCAGCCTGGGTTTGCGGTCTGCCTCCCGGAAGGCCGCCACCAGGGCGGTCACGTCGGCCGCGGTGATGGCGGCCCCGGGTCGCGGCGTCGCGTAGTTGATGCCGGGATTGTCGGTGTCGGGGTCGACTCCGATGACGAACGGTCCCGCCTCGATCGGCCGGGGCCGGGCGGACAGGTTGGCGACGACGGACTGTTGGATGCGGGCATCCATGATCAACTTAGACCTCTGCGGGGTGAGAAGACGTTTCACGGACGAACACGTCGGGCCGCCGCAGAACGGTGATTCCAGCGAACGCGAGTCAGTCGCGTTGCGGAAGTCTCAGGCGGCCGCTTGGCGCACCGAGATCACAGGCTTCATTCCCTCAGGCAAGGTGCCCACGCGGAGTGCGCGGGTGCCCGGAGAGCCTGCCACGATGATCCGTCAACCGTCAACCGTCAACTAGATCAAGGCCGGCTTCACCTGATGGTGATCGGGTTGATCAGGTCGGCGGTCACCGTCAGCAGCGTGAACGCGCCGCCGATCAAGATGACCGCATAGGTCAACGGCATCAGCTTGTAGTAGTCCACCCGCCCCGGATCCGACCTGCCGAGCCGGGCGGCGACCCAGGAACGGGCGCGTTCGAACCAGGCGATCGCCAGGTGGCCGCCGTCGAGCGGCAGCAGCGGGATCAGGTTGAAGAACGCCATGAAGACGTTCAGCCCGACGAAAATCATCAGCACCGTCGACCAGAGGCCCAGCGAGGCCGCCTCGCCGCCGATCAGGCTGACGCCCACCACGCTGATCGGGGTGTCCGGATCGCGCTCGTCGCCGGTGATGGACCGCCACAGCGCCGGCACCTTCGACGGGATCCGCTTGAACGCCTCGTAGGTTTGCCCCACCATCCAGCCCGAATACTCTACGGTCGCCCCGAACGCGCCGACCGGGCCGAAGGTGACCTCCCTGGGCGCGGTGACCTGCAGGCCGACGCCGAGCGCGGACACCGTGCCGGCCGCGCCGGTGGGGTCCTCCAGGGGCGGGCGCTGCACGGCCCGCAGATCGACCTGTGCCGTGCCGGGCTCTCCATCTCGGGTGTACGCCACTGCGGCCGGCCCGGGATCTGTCTGTCGGATGACGCGCAACATGTCGGCGTAGTTGGCGATCGGCACGCCGTTCACGGCGGTGAGCACGTCGCCGTCACGCAGCCCCGCCGCCTTGGCCGGCGACACCGGGTCGGTGGCGGCGCACGCCCGCATGGCGTCCGGCGTGACGCATTCGCCGAGCGTGATGGCGGCCGGCTGGGCGGCGAACTGCGCCTCGGTCTGCGGGTAGTCAAGATTGGGCACGCCCACGAACGCGGCCCCGAACCACAGACCGACGACCGCCAGCAGAAACTGCGTGAACACGCCGGCGGACATCACGACTGTCCGCTTCCAGAGCGGGAACCGCCACATCGCCCGATGCTGATCGGCCGGCGCCACGTCGTCGTCCTGCGTCATGCCGACGATCCGGCAGAACCCACCGAGCGGAATCCACTTGAGACCGTACTCGGTCTCGCCGCGCCGCCACGAGAAGACCGTCGGCCCGCGGCCGACGAAATACTGGGTGACCTTCATCCCGAAGCGCTTCGCCGTGAGCAGGTGCCCGGCCTCGTGCAGGCTCACCGAGATGAGGATGGCCATCGCAAAGGCCACCGTGAAGAGCACCCTCGACATCAAAACCCCTTCGCGTCCGAGGCGGGCAGCCTACCGCGGGGGTACGACAGGCGGGGGCCGTCAAGGCCAACGCGGGGCCGCGTAATCTTTGCGGATGCGGATGGCGCGCTCGGGGAGGGGGTTCGATGGCTGACGCCGACGACGTACGCCGCCTGGCTTTGGCCCTGCCACAGGTGGTCGAGATCGACAGTGCTGGCTTCGATTTTCGGGTGGGCGGCAAGGGCTTTGTCTGGTCCTATCCTGAGCGTGTTCCGGGCAAGCCGCGCCAGATCCGCACCGATATCGCGGTGCTGTTCGTCGGGGACGAGGCCGAAAAGCAGGCCCTGGTCCTCGGCGAGCCGGACCTCTTTTTCACCACTCCCGGCTACAACGGCCTGCCGCTGGTGATGCTGCGCCTGGCAGAGGTGAAGGTCGAACGGCTGAGTGAACTCGTCACCGACGCCTGGCGGATGCGTGCCCCGGAATCACTCGCCGACGACCTCGACGAGGCCTGATGAAAAGCCTTCATGTGGGCTGCGCGATGTGGACTCACAAGGCGTGGCAAGGACCCTCCCACGAGCGCCTGCGTTCCTATGCCGGCTGGTGCAATGCGGTCGAGGGAAACACCACGTTCTATGCCACTCCGGCCCGGGACACCGTGGCTTCCTGGGCGCAGCAGACCGACCCCGACTTTCGGTTCGTGGTCAAGCTGCCCAAATTCATCACCCACGAGCGCCGGCTTTCCGATATTGACCAGGCGCTGCGCGCCTTCCTGGAGGCGATCGAGCCGCTCGGCCCGCGGGCCCACGCGCTCTGGATTCAGCTGCCGGGATCATTTGCACCCGCCGACGTCGCGACGCTGTCGAGCTTTCTGCGCCGGCTTCCGGCATCCCACCGGTACGCCGTGGAAGTCCGCCATCCCGCCTTCTTCAACGACCCACGTGCGACGTCGCTTCTCGAGGGAGTGCTGGCCGCCGCCGACGCCGAGTGGATCCCCTTCGACACCACGGCGTTCTTTCAAAGCCCGCCGACCAGCGACGCGGAACGGGACGCCTGGACCAAGAAGCCGCGCATGCCGCTGCGCTCGGTCGCCCTGACCGACCGGCCGATCGTCCGCTACCTCGGCCGCGACGCCACCGCCCAGACGATCGAGGGCTGGCGCCCGTGGCTCGACGTGGTGGCCGCCTGGCTGCGCGAGGGCCGCTCGCCGACCGTGTTCATCCACACCCCGGACAACGCGGACGCACCCACGCTCGCCCGCCGCTTCCACGACGACGTCCGCGCCCGCATCCCCGAACTCGAGGCGCTACCGCAGCCAGTACCCCTCGAACCAACGACCCTTTTCTGAGCACGGCCCTTTTCTGAGCACGGCAGGGGGAACGCATCGACGATCTATAATGTCCGATGCCGTCCCCCACTGCCGAGGAGTCCCCATGACCGCGCGCCGACGTGTCCTCGTCGCCACGATCGGACTGGCCGGTCTCCTGGCCACCGCCGTCGCTGCCCCGGCCTCCGCGGCCACTGCCAACGGCGCCCTGCGCGGCACGGCCGCAAACCGATGCGTCGACGTGCCCAGCCAGACGGCCGCCAACGGCACTCAGGTCATGCTCTGGGATTGCAGCGGCGCCGACAACCAGCAGTGGACCTACACCAGCACCAAGCAGCTGCTCGTGTACGCCGGCAAGTGCCTCGACGCCCTGGCGCCGAACGACGCCGCCGGCACGAAGGTCATCATCTGGGAGTGCAACGGCCAGGCCAACCAGCAGTGGAACCTCAACGCCAACGGCACCATCACGAACGTCCAGTCCGGCCGCTGCCTGGACCCCACCAACAACGGCACCGCCAACGGCACACCGATCCAGCTGTGGACCTGCACCGGGCTGATCAACCAGCGCTGGACCGTGCCGACCGGCACCCCGGGCACCCCGTGCCTGACCGCCGGCCACCTCACGTACGCCCTGATCCGCGCGACTTCCCCCACGGCGGACCAGACTGACGCCTACAACCGCATCACGACGGCGATGGACAAGGCCGTGGCGGCGTACAACTGCCGGTCGAGCCTCACCAAGGCCCTCCGGGTGGAATTCAACCCCGGCGTGCCGACGGCGGACGGCAGCTTCAGCGGCACGATCCGGTTCGGCTCGCGGGCCAGCATGGTGCAGGCCACCGCGACCCACGAGACCGCGCACACGCTCGGCGTAGGAACCGTGTCGGCCTGGGCGCCGCGCGTCGCCGGCGGCCGCTGGACCGGCACCAACGCCATCGCCGAGCTGCGCTCCATCACCGGCGATTCCGCGGCCATCCTGTACGCCGACAGCCAGCACTTCTGGCCCTACGGACTGAACCAGGCCAGTGAGGCCACCTCCCCCGACGACTACGCCAACCACATCAGAATGGTCCTGGCGCTGCGCCGCGACATGGGCCTCTAGGGGACACGCGCGGGGAAGCGGATCACTCGGTCGTCGCTGGCGACCGGGCTGCCGCGACCGTCCCGGTTGCTGGTGGCGATCCACAGCGACCCGTCCGGCGCCCGCTGCACCGTGCGGAGCCGCCCGTACTGGCCCTGGAGCAGCGCGGTCGGGGTGCCCGCCCCGCCGTTCCCGTCCAGCGGGACCGACCACAGCCGCTGGCCGCGCAGCGCCGCCACGTAGAGCGTGCTGCCGTCGATGGCCGCGCCGCTCGGCGAGGCCTCCGCCGTGGACCAGACCACGATCGGGTTGCGGAAGCGGGTGTCGGTGCTGCGGCCCTCGACCGTCGGCCAGCCGTAGTTGCCGCCCGGCACGATCTGGTTGACCTCGTCCCAGGTGTTCTGCCCGAATTCCGACGCGTACAGCCGGCCCTGGGCGTCCCAGGCCAGGCCCTGCACGTTGCGGTGGCCCATGCTGTAGACCAGGGAGTTGGGGAACGGGTTGCCGGTTGCCGGGACGCCGCCATCCGGTCGCAGGCGCAGGATCTTGCCGTTGAGGCTTTGCTGGTTTTGCGAGTTTGCCGTGTTGTTGGCGTCGCCCACGCCGGCGTACAGCATGCCGTCCGGGCCGAAGGCGATGCGGCCGCCGTCGTGGATGCTGGCCTTGGCGATGCCGCTGAGGATGACCTGCTGGGTTTGCGGCGCGGCTAGCCGCAGGCGGGCGATCCGGTTGTCCGCGGCGGCGGTGAAGTAGACGTACACGTAGCCGTCCTGGGCGTACGTCGGGGAGACGGCCAGGCCGAGCAGTCCGGCCTCGCCCGCCGGGACCACCCCGTTGATCGTCGCCACCACGGTGGGTGCGCTGCCGGGGCGCAGTTGCAGGACGCGGGCGCTGTTTCGCTCCGCCACCAACGCGCTGCCGTCCGGCAGGAAGCCGAGGCCCCACGGTACGGTCAGGCCCGTCGCCACGACCTGCGGATTGTTCAGGTCCGGGTCGAGGGCGTCAGCGCCGGCGGCGCCCGCCCCGGCGTTGAGTGTGAGCGCGATCAGTGCGCTCCAGAAGGCGACCTTGCGGCGCATGACCTGGACCTCCGGCTCGACAGACATTGACGGGCGCCAATCTACACCGAGGTTCGCCGTACCGCCGGGGTTCAGCCTTTCGGCTGGTTGCCGACGCCACGCCCAGCGAGTTCACCTCACCGACACCACCGGAGGGGTTCTTACTGGGTAAAGTGCCGCCATCCTTGACGACGTTGATCCTTTCATCGGCACCGCGGCGACCGACCTGCCCTCGGCGCGCGGCCTGGCCGCCACCTGGTGGCGGCCCAAGCCCCAGGTGGGTAACACCCATCCGGGCGCGACCTCCCCCCTGGGCATGGTGTCGGCCTGCGCCTACTCCGGCGCGTATCCGACCGGCTACGGGAGGTACACGAAGAATACCGAGGGTGTACCCGAGGAGATGTTCGATCGGGTGCAGGCCTCCGGGTTCACCCACTTCCAGCAGTCCGGCACCGGCGCGATCCGCAAGTACTACAACTACGTGCGGGTCACCCCGATGGTGCAGCCGCTGGACGAGTTGGGGCAGGCCTGGGCGCTGCACGACGAGTTCGCGGAGCCCGGCTACTACGCGGCCACCCTCGACACCGGGGTGCGCAGCGAGATCACCGTCGGCACCAAGACCGCCATTCACCGGTACACGTTTCCGGCGCACAGCAGCGCGCGGGTCGTCGTCGACCTGTCCTGCGGCGGCCTGGCCGTTGAACTCGGCCGGACCGTGCCGCTCCGGGCCCAGGTGGAGAGCATGGGCCAGGGCCGGGCCCAGGGCACAGTGGTCATGGAGGGCGTACCCCTGTCGGTGTACCTGGAGGTGGACAGCCCGGGTTGGCGGCAGATGCTCTGGTACGACCGGCGGCTCATCGACGGCGGCACCCGCCTGGACTTCGACAGCATCCGGCACACCACGCTGCGGCCGTTCGGGATGCTGTTCATGGGCCCGGCCCGGGCCGGGCAGACCGTCGAGGTCCGGCTGGGGTTTTCGCTGCGCGGCTGCGACCAGGCCCGGCAAAATCTGGAACGCGAGTGCGGCCAGGAGCAGCCCGCGTTCGACGCGGTGCGGGCCCGAACCCAGGCCCGCTGGACCGACCACCTCGACCGGGTCAAGGTCGAGGGCGGTACGCCGGCCCGCCGCACCGTGCTGTCGACGTCGGTCTACCACGCGCTGATCAAGCCGTGCTTCGCCGACGACGAGAGCCCGTTCTGGCCGACCTCCGGCCCGTTCGCCTTCGACGTCTGCACCATGTGGGACATCTACAAGACGCAGTTGCCGCTGCTCGCGGCCATCGCACCGGACCGGCACACCGACCTGATGGAGTCGCTGATCCGGGTCTGCGAGGAGGAGGGCAACTTCCCGATCGGGTACCGGATGGCGCGCGGCGCCGATCGGTTCTTCCGCCAGGCCAGCGCGCTCGTGCACACCGCGCTCGCCGACGCCCACGCGCTTGGCTGGGCCAGCCTGGACTGGACCTGGGCGCTCGTGCACATGGTCGACGACCTGCGCCGGCACTACGGCGAGGACTTCATCGAGCATGGCGTGGTCCACCCGATCAGCCACACCCTCGACCTCGCGTACGCCCATCAGTGCACCGCGCAGGTCGCCCGGGCGCTGAACGATCGGCGGCTGGCCGACGATCTTGAGGATCGCGCCAAGCGCTGGGAGAACGCCTTCGATCCGAGCACGGGTCTGCTGCGCGACTCGGAGTTCTACGAGGGCGGCAAGTGGAACTACTCGTTCCGGCTGCTGCACGACATGGCCGGCAGGATTGCCCTGGCCGGCGGCGACGCGTCCTTCATCGACAAGCTGGACAGCTTCTTCGGCTTCGGCGCCGCGCCGGTGACCCAGCCCGGCCGGCGCCCGCGGCCGGCGGAGATGGCGGCCGGATACGCCCTGAACAGGTTCGAGGGGCTGAACAACGAGCCCGACATGGAAGCGCCCTGGGCGTACCACTATGCCGGCCGACCGGACCGCACGGCGCAGGTGGTGCACGCGGCCTTGACCTGGCAGTTCGGCACCGGGCCGGGCGGGCTGCCGGGCAACGACGACTCCGGCGGGCTGAGCTCGTGGTACGTGTGGGCCTCGCTCGGGCTGTTCCCGCTCGCCGGGCAGAACCTGTTCCTGGTCAACGCGCCCGCGTTCGCCTGGTCGTCGCTCCAGGTCGGCGACGAGGAGTTCATCATCGAGGCCAGCGGGCACCGCGACACGCCGATCGGGGTCGACGGCCTCGAGCGTGACCCGCCGCCGCAGTACGTCCAGTCGGCAACCTTCAACGGCAAGCCCCTGCACGCAACGCACCTGAGCGCCGTCGACGTACACCGCGGCGGCCGGTTGCAGCTGCGGCTGGGTCCGGAGCCGTCGAGCTGGGGACGCGGACTTCGCCCACCGTCCCTGTCGGATCCGCCCGCATAACCGGAGGAAAGAGCAATGACCTACCCACGTCGCCGTCTTGTGATCGTGGTCAGGGCCGACCCGGTCATTTGTGGCCACTCCGGCGAGGCCCGCAACCTCGCCGAGGCGGCGCTGACCCGCGGGTTCGATGACGTGCGCCTGCTGACCTGGCCCATCGAGACGCTGCAGGCGGCCGGGCTGCCGCTCAAGCCGCTGGACCGGCTACTGCCGTACAGCGCCGGGATCACCGTGGAGCGACCCGAGGCCGTCGGGGACTACCGGGTGCCGGACGGGCGCCACCTGGCCGGACTCACCGGCCGGCTGGTCGAGTTGCTGATCGAGCCGGTGCCCACGATCTGCCTGTCCATGTACCTCGTCCCGCACACCACCGTGGTCATCGACGCGGTCACCGCCACCCGGGCGGCCGGTTTCCGGCCGGACGTGCACACGGTGGCGAAGGCGGTCGGCTCCGACGTGACCAACGTGATCCGGTCGTGCCTGCGGGAGGGCCGGCTGGGCGCGGCCACAGTCCTGTTCACCACGTTCCTGGCCAACGATGAGGTCGTCGCGGTCTCCGAGTACACCCGCGAGGAGATCATCGCCTCGGCCCAGGAGGTGGACGCGCACTGCGGCACCAGGTTCGCCGAGGAGTGCCAGCGGCGGGTGACCGTCAGCTATCCGCCGATCGACTCGTCCGCCTACCTGGACCTGGATCCGGCGCTGGTGGATGCCGCGCTCGAGCGCCGCGGCCTGGAGCGCGACGGGTACATCCTGTTCCTGTCCCGGGTGGCTCGGGCCAAGGGGATCTATGACCTGATCATCGCGTTCGGCCAGATGCGCTGCCGGCCGAACATGAAACTGGTCATCGCCGGCACCGGTCCGGCGCTGGAGCACGTGCAGGCGATGGCCAAGGAGGACGACCGGATAATCTTCCTGACCGACGTCGACGACCACGAGAAGCCGCTGCTCATGCGCGGCTGCGCGGTCTTCGCCCTGCCGACCAAGCCCGAGCCCGACTTCGTGGAGACCTTCGGCATCGCCCTGGCCGAGAAGATGTTGGCCGGCGGCGGACCGATCGTCACCACCTCGACGGGTGGCACCGGCGAGGCGGTCGGCGACACCGCGGTCCTCGTCGAGCCCGGGGACATCAACGACCTGGCCGCGGCGGTGGACCGGGTGGTGCTGGACATGTCCGCCGCCGAGCGGCAGGACCTGGAGCGCCGGGCCCGGGACCGGGCGATGTCCTTCGACCGTACGGCGGTCTTCGACAATCTGTTTCCTGG
>Ga0307515_10011858_pt1 | contig 16480 bp, 18 predicted proteins | sample 17_EM_MG_FD_194513 | JGI IMG/M metagenome (GOLD analysis project Ga0307515, IMG submission 194513) | Populus trichocarpa ectomycorrhiza microbial communities from riparian zone in the Pacific Northwest, United States - 17_EM | ecosystem: Host-associated > Plants > Roots > Unclassified | place...
GGTGGATTGTGGACGAGATCGACGGAGAGCAGTTTCGGGACCTATTCGACTCGTCACAAGCCTTTGCTCTGAGCGTGTCGCGTTGTGGCGAGGCGAGTCGCGAGAAAAGTTATAGGGCTGCGGGTGCTGGGGCTGCGGTGCTTGCAACTTGGTGGGAAAATGAGCGAGTACGATGCAGATTACGGCGTTGAGATGTATAGATGTATAGATAATAAACGAGTGGATGGCTGGTATGGACACCTACGCTTGCCAGCCAGAGCAGGCCGCGTCGTTGGTAGTGGTAGTGGTAGAGTTCAACCTGAGATGAGTTCAATCTTGCCACTAGAATACTCGGACCCACTCCGTTTGCCGTCGTCCACTAAGCCCCGCTCGCTCTCTTCTCGTTCTCGTTCTCGTTCTTCCTCTTCCACGCACCGTCGCTGTCGCTGTCGCTGTCGCCGTCGCCATCGCCGTCTCCGTCTCCGTCGTCTTGTGTCTGCTCCCGAACGCCATGTCTTGGCTGAAGTCGTCGTCTTCGGCCAATTCGCTCAAAGACCCGAAACAGAACAACCGACCGCGCACGACGAGTGGGGCGTCGTCCAACAATGGTATTCACAATGCTGCTCAAAACGCAAAACCCATTCGGGTCATCGCCTCTGGCACCGTCTATCTCACCCACACCCTCTCCGTTCCCACCCTCCCTTCCGCTCCTTCGACTTGCACCAACCACTACCACGGCGACGACCACCAATCTGCCTCGCTCAATGTCCGAGCACGCAAAGTAGCACGCACGCGTGGTGGTCCAGCCGTAAATGTCCTCAGCGTTCTCGCGCAGTTCAACCACCCTCTCCACCAGCCCTCGTCCTCCACCAAACTCTCCAAGACTCCTCCTCAAATCCGCAACTCAATCGAATGTGCTCTCGTAGCTCCACTTGGAGGTGCTGGTGATGGAAAGGCCCTCCTTCACGAACTCGAACTCGAGGGCATTCGAACCCGATTCGCCAGGGTTCATCCGAATGCTACCATCCCCGCCGCTTGGGTACTCGATACTGGTAAGTGCATCCTATCCATATCGACCGGATGTTGGTCAGCCGGGTTATTGGTAAATGGTCCAGAACGAAAGCGAGTTCACCCTACTCTCGCAAGATCATACCAACATGGACAATGCCGCACCGCACAGAGCTCACGTGCTCGTTGTATTTGTGTTACTGGTTATATACCAGCCACTCAGCTCTCTACCGTCGACCCGGCTTCTGTCGAGGAGGGCCACCTTGTATCATACTCCAACCGGCGCGTACTTTGATTCGAGTCCTCTTCCGATCTTGCATCTATCCCATAAGATAAGCACCGACTCTCCTCCCTGCAGACGACCCCACCACCAGAGCCGTAATCAACCACAACCCCCTCCCAGAACTAGCACATGAAGACTTCGTCTCTCTTCTTGGTCCCATTCTCGTACCGGAACACTACAACGGCCTCCAAACACACCACTGGCATTCGCACCCTTCCCTCCCACAGTTCCCACCCACCCATGCAGTCTACGGACCCGGACCCGGACTACCCCCACCCATCCCTCCACTCCCAGAACATCAACAACAAATTCAGAACCAGCTCCCTTCACCGCCGCTTACGTCCCCGCCCCCGCCTCTCCCACTTAATACCCCAGGGCTACCAAACAACCCGCCATTTACATGCCTATATTTCACGGGAAGGCATAAGGAAGCAGATAAGATTACGTTGTTGAACGTGACTGGCGTGGATAGTCTCGCACGGCATCGGTTCTGGAGGGATAAGACAACATTTGTGTTGGATTGTACAGGACCTGTTGGAGGCTTAGAGGCGAGAAGGGCGAGGGAGGCGGTATTCAAGCATGTGGACGTCGTGTTCTTCTCGTGAGTCGCTCCGTCCCCTTGACGTTTTGTCATCATTATTGAATCTGCGTGCTGGATAGGAGAGCCTACGCGCTCAGTACGACCGCCCCGAATGCGGAAGAACCCACCTTAACACCTCGCGCGTTCCTCCTCTCACAAGTCCCGCAAGTCGCCCCTCACGCGCTTCTCTTCGTCCATTGGGGACGAGAGGGGAGCGCAGTTCTGAGCGTACCAACGCGCGAGTACCTCCAGTGCGCGGCATGGACGCTCTCTCTCCCCACTGGTCCCTCCACTTCGACCTCTAAGTCAACTACTTCGGTGTTACCTCCCCCTCAGCAAGCTTCCTTCCCCACAACCCAGCAGCAAACGCAAGATCTCCGCCCCCTACATGAGAGACCAGAAACTCAGCTCTCCTTTGGGTCCTCTGACCCCCGGTATGAAGAGATCCTCCCCGTTGCCCCCCCGTTCCCTTTCCCTGGTCACCAGCGCCTTGACTCGTCCACCTACACTGCCGACTCTTTCCCTATGTCACAAACCGATCCACAGTGGACACCCAACCACAATACGGAGTATAGCGTCGACACGCTGGGTGGTATGGATGGGACTGGCATGGGAGGGCGGACAGACTGGGACGATGTGTATGGTGGGATGGGCTTACGTGCAGGTGCAGGTGCGGGTATGGGTACAGGTACGGGTTCTGGCCGCCCTGGGTCGTCCCCTCCACGTCCCTCTCGTCAGGTGAACGGGAACATAAACGGGAACCAGCTAAGCATTCAGATGAACACTCCGCTCGCGTCTTCCTCTGTGCACGAACATATCGACAGTCTTGGGCACGCGCTCGAGGATGAGAGTAGCACGTACTTCCACGAGGCCTGGGGCGGCAGAGGGAGGAGTAGGGAGCGTGGGAGAAACACCAACCGAGATGCTGTCATTTACGACTCCGACTCATCGCCCGATGAGTACGGAGATGTCAGGAACGTAGTTGGGGTCGGGGCACGGAATACCGCCAATAATCAGGCGAACGGAGTCACCGGAGGGGAGATTCGAGTGAGCGGGGTAACTGTCGGGTACAGCTACTCTGAGGACTCGCACCAGCACCACATCCATTCACACGCGCAAGGGCAAGAACGTGGGCAGGACTTCGGCGCGAATGTCGGCGATGCGGGCATGGTGGGTGTGGCACTCGCACCGTCGGATGTCGATTCGGACGCGGACGCGGAAGTTGCGGCTGTTGCGAGCCGGTTTGTGCTTGAGGACCGGTCCAGACGCGAAAACCCAAAGCCATTCGAACACCAGAGAGGGGAGAGCGACGCATTTGAACCGTCTGAAGGCGATGACGGGAGAGGAGAAGGAGAAGAGGACTTAACTGAGGGAGAGGAGAAGGCGAAGGCGCCAACAAGGATTGGGAAAAAGAGGCGGGAGAGGCTGCGCGCTGAGGCTGAGGCTGAGGCTGAGATACAGCAAGAAGCCCGTGACGTTGAGCAGTATGTGCATGAAGAAGAGGAGGAGGAGGAGCTGCTTGAGGAAGAGACCGTGGAAGATGCCCCCATTCCGTCTGCCCCGCCCGTGGAGGAGAAGACACTACCTGTGGTGTTGGAAGCATGGATGGCAGGCCTAATCTACTCGTTGACCCGGTGCGTAGCCGTCTCTGCCCCCGCGCAGTTTCCACCATCTCTCTTCCATGGGGTGCTGATAAAGATAAAAATTGAGGCAGGCATCTCCTCCCCGGCAAACCATATGTACCAGGTGGGGAAGCCACTGTACCTAAGGATCCTAAGAACAAGAGCAAACGAAAAATCGACTTCTCAGAATTGGAGTGGAAATGGCGCTTAGATGAGTGCTTGAGGTTTGTTGACTGTCTTTTATTCTCGCTCCTTCACTTACCGTTGATGGATTTATACACCTGTAGATTCGCAGCGGAACTCGCCGGGCGCAGCGCGCTTCGCGGCACGCACGAAGGGTTGGCCCTGGAGATGCGGGATGGCGCGTGGATGCGGTGATATTGTTTTAACGGGTTCTACGGAGGCAACGCCTAGCTGCTTAAGTCGATAAGGTCATTATTCTCGAGGTTGCTGTATTCTACTGATTCAATGGAAGCTTTACGTCGTGCATACGTTGTTAGTCTGATTATTTGTGACAAAACCCTCGTTTCTCCTGATAGCTATGCCACGTGCAATAACTCGTGACATAGAAATGTTCGTTTCTTTCTACTTGCCAGACCGCAGTGTTTAACCCACCCCATTACGTTACAGAACAAGGGGCTAGTCACCTCTCGAAAGTCGGTGCCTTGGTGTCATCTAGTGAGAGTCCATTACGGTTCAGTGGGGGTTCCGAGCACTGAGAGAAGAGCTTGTCGACGAATATAAGTCGGTGGCGAATGTCTGGTATGTAATATACGCTCTGGAGTTTCCCTCTCATTTCCTTGCCGTCGACATAGATATAGGTACGGTGGCCAACTGATCTGAAGTGTTCCAGACCCGAACCATCCTCGGCTGTACTGATCGCCCTGGGGACCTCTATAAGAAGTACCATGCGGTCCGTTCTTTCAGCGCGTTCATATACACTGTATTATTTGGCCGCATGTTGTTTGCCATCGATCTCACTTAACTTGTACTACTCGCACACTCGTCTCTTTTACACCTCACTCAATCAGCTTCGAAATACACGGATCTTCGATTGAACTCAGGGTTTTCAGACGTAAGCGAATTATACAAGCGGATTACCTTACAACCTCGAAAGGGCATAGTCGTGGAGGGCTTCGATCTCGCTTATCAAGTGGCTGGAGGCACCGGTATCAATATAGTATTGCACCTTCCCATCCGTGTTCGTAGAATATGTGACTCGTCCGGCTCCATCAAGCACAGCAGTATGCCGCCAGCAGATTTTGCTGGGGCAGCCCTATTGGTAGGGACATTTCTACCACCACCGTTATTGGTGTTCGCGTTCGAGGCCATATTCTCACCCTTCTCCTGCCTCTTTGTTAAGCGACTGTCATGTTTCGAATGTGCCTGCCAGGTGACCCCTGGTTTGCTCGTCTTATAGCTGCTACTGGATGACTCGCCCTTCCTTCCTCTGTGTATGGAATTCGACCCACAGTTGCTCCTGGATCCCTTCTGCTTCGCGAGCAGGGCAGCTGGATGAACAATTTCGGCATAAGCTCTTGCAGCGTAACCAGTGCACGGGCTGATTGCTGCAGTTAGGGCATTGGAAACACTGTCAACGACCTCCCTCCCATTGGCCAAGAGCTTTGAGTTGCGTCTCCATGTTTCGCCGCCACGTAAAGTAGTTCTTGCCATTGAACTTGGCGAAAGCAGCAAATACATTTCCGGTACTGTATGCATACGCGAGGGGACCGGAGCCAGTACCAGTGCCAGTAGGTCGAGCGGACATTAGTCTGGGCTTCTGTGTGTGGGACTTGATGTGTGGACGCAGGGCTCATAACCTGTTCGGAGGCAGCCTGTAGGTAAGGCAATCGCTGAGCGGCCGGACTAACTACACCGACACACACCGTTTAAATGGGGTGTGTACGGGAATAATCGGAGGAGTCCATGGGGCGAGGGGCGAATGCGGCATCAACTGACCCCATATATCGGACGCGAACGTACGGAACAGGTGCTGCCGAATGCCGCTAGGCGAAACTAGGATCCAACACATAGCGACGAAGTCCGGGCTACAATGACTGGAGCAGCAACAACAGCAGCAAGAGCGACGACAAGGGCGAGAGTGAGGAGCGGAGGTGGTTCAAAGTGCGAACCAATTCGGGTGTGGGAAACGTGTTGCAAAATATTTTATATATGGGTTAGTGTTATAATAACTGCGGCTAATATAGTGAATATAGCTTCTGTGAGGCAGTCACCACCTGCTCCGCACCATCCCACGCGCCTCTTTCCTTCACCTCCCGTACCCCCCCAATAGTCCCCTCAAAGTGATCAAACAACATGGCGACTCAACCACCCAGGACAGAGAACCTGTAAGCGATGGCTATACCCCGCGGCATTATTATGGTGGCTGACGACCAATATCAGCCTCTATCTAGAAAGTGCGGCTCTTCGCTTCAGTTGTGGTCCACCCCGCTGACTTCGGGCAACATGCAGATACCACACTCCAAGGCCCCCAACACCAGGACTATGTGCTTAGGTTGTTCATAGGAAATCAGGAGCTAGGATTGCAGACGCAAGACAACCGAACCTGGACACCAGCCAACGCCCGTATGTCCCTTATTTACCCACTACGCACACTCAATGATGGCTGCTCATGTACAGAGGTGTTTCTCCAACATCCGAGATGCGCGCTGAGATCGAGATGAGGAGCGGTCATTCATTTTGGGCCAAAAACCGACTGGCGAGCGAGAAGATCGACCTTCAAGCGCTTTTCAATGATTACCGAAGCACCATCAAGCACGCATTCACGGTACCGAGTCAGTCATGATCACCGTCTGTCCGCGCGTATTTAATCGTGAAGCGCAGAGGACATCATTTTGGTTGGAAAACACCACCAGTATCGTTGGTCTCTAGAATTACAATTCTCTGCCATCACTATCGTTCGTCTCTTTGCAACTGCCCGTCCCGTCCAGGTATTCATCTTCGCATAGAGGGAATCTCTGCGCTTATCGCTCGATGAACTCGAAAAATGTTTAAAGGGTTACTCCCAACTGATGAGCAGATCGACCGAGACAGCTGTGGAGAACGCTATTAAATATGGCGCTGTATTCGCAGAGGTCCGTTTTTCCACGTAGAGACTAGCAGAAAATTGACACCTTGTAGTTGAATCCAATCACAAAGGCTGTTTTTGGTGTTGCCAAGGTTACATTTGAGGTTCGTGCTTGCAACTGGCGTAACAGCAGCAGAGGTAACCCTTGATCACTTAGCTCTTGAAGGTACAAAACGAGTACGACCAGATACCATCGGGCCTTCTGGACCGGTTGAAGCGCATTTTACCTTTCGCGGACATTGTCGCGGACAAACTAGTTTGCGAAGAGACCGATCTCTTGGAGGCGATCATCCCGCGAATGTATGAGGTGATGCACAGGGTCGCGAAAGTTTCGTACGACTACGTTACACATGGTAGGTCGTCACCCTGATGACTTTGGCAAGTACTAATAATTGCAGCGAGAACGGCGGGCGGGCCGGCCTACCAGGAGAGGCTCAAAGCAATAGAAACTGAGTTGACGGAGGTCGTCGAAGACTTTAATCGTGCAGTAAATGTTGAAGCTCTCCGTCGGACCAAAGAGACTGGTGAGCACGCATTCTCCCCATCTTCCGATAGATCATTCTCAACAGGTCCGTGTAGAGCAGCACCTTTTGCTTGGTCGTCTCAAAGATGTCAAGACCACCTATGCCTGGGATCTCTGCTGTATGGAAGGCACTCGCAAATCCCTCCTCGAACAAATCATAACTTGGGCGACCAAAGGATTGGAGCAAACAGACGGGGGAAATACATACTGGATCTACGGCCTACCTGGCATTGGCAAAACGTCGTTAGCACATTCGATCTGCGCGAGCCTTCACAATAAACAGCAGCTTGCCGGAGCGTTTTTCTGCCGGAGGGATGACCAGGAATTGAGAGACCCCAGGAATATCCTTCCGACTCTCATCCGCAAACTCGCGATACTCTTCCCCCCTTTTCGAAGTATTGTCGCGGAGTGTCTTCGAAACGACCCAAATATAGCACCAGAATCAATGCGACCCATTCTCTTCCTTGACTTCATCCGCAAACTTCCTCGCCTCCCAAAACAGTCTCTCGTCTTTGTCATTGACGCATTTGATGAGTGCGGCAGCACTGAGAGTCGTTCAGGCATCCTGAAGGCACTGACAGACGCGACCGCATGCGCTCCGTGGCTCAAGGTTATCATCACCAGTAGACAAGAAGTCGATATCCAGCGATTCTTTGATAGTCCCACTCAATCGTCGCATTTGCGATGTGATTTAACTGCTGATGAAGAGACCACCTCCGATCTACGAATCTTCGCCGAACACCGATTGGATAGGGTGGTTTCAACGCGGGGCCTTCAAACTCCTTGGCCAGAACCATCGCTCTTCGATAAACTTATCTCCCGGGCGGAGGGACTGTTCATTTTTATCGAGACACTTGCACGTGCCCTTATGGATTGCGAAGACGCCACTGAGCTGTTAACGAGGACCTTGCACGACTCAGCCAGTCCAGGCTTGGCGTCTCTATACGGGCTTTACGCCAGTATCGTCAGTGGACGGAGAGTGCCTACCAGTGCCAAATTTCGGCGGGTGGTTGGAGTTCTTCTTATAACGGCGCCGTACCGTCCACTGTGCGAAGCGACGGTCGCAGAGCTGGCGGGAGTGAGCCTTGACCTGGTGAAAATGTGGGTAGAAGACCTCGGATCTATGTTCTATCGTGATGAAGGAGCCGGTGGGGGCATTCGTGTCCGGCATTTGTCGATTTCGGACTTCTTTGTGAGCGATGAATGTCAGGGCCACTATCAGGTCAACCTTCGGGACGCAAATGTGAAGCTGGGCATCGCTTGCCTCGAGAAGATGGTTGAACAGCTCCGTTTCAACATCTGCGGGCTCGAAGATTCGCGGCTCGCGAATGCCGATGTGAAAGGACTCGCATCGCGAATCCAAAAAAATATTTCCGACGCTTTGCAGTATAGTTCCCTGTATTGGTCAAATCACGTTTGCTTTACCCCCGACAGTGGAGAGAAGCGTGTGTGGGACATGCTGAGGAAATTCTTTGAAGGGCCGTATGCACTCTTTTGGGTTGAGGTATTGAGCATTATGGGAATGTTGCGAATTGGGGTTCCAAGCCTTCGAGCACTGACATCGAAATTGGTCAATGTGAGCACTGCTCTGGCTTGCTGTAACGGGGATTCCAGAATTGATTCTAATTGGCTCTAGGACACGAATAAGAAGCTTTTGGAAAGAATTCAGGATTTTTGTCGTTTCATGATCGCCTTCCGCACTCCCATCTCTATGAGCACTCCGCACACCTATATTTCAACGGGACCATTTCTGCCCTCAGAGTCACCCTTATCAACGATCTTCAGTACACATTTCACTCAAGGCATCCAGATGCAAAGAGGAAAATTGTTGTCATGGCCAGAGCCGCCATTAAAATGGATCGGACACTCTGGTCCTGTAATTTGCATGAGTTATTCTCCCAATTCGTGCTACATTGTCACTGGATCGGGTGACGCGACGATTCGGATCTGGGATGCCGAAAATGGCTCTGCGGTCGGCAAGCCTTTGGAGGGACACACTGACTGGGTGTGGTCAGTTGCTTACTCCCCCGATGGGCAGCACATCATCTCTGGATCTGATGACAAGGTAATTCGAATCTGGAGTGCTGAGACTGGCTCTGCAGTCGGCAAACCTTTGGAGGGGCACACTCACTGGGTGAGGTCAGTTGCTTACTCTCCCGATGGGCGGCACATCATCTCTGGATCATATGACGAGACAATTCGAATCTGGAATGCTGAGACTGGCTCTGCAGTCGGCAAACCTTTGGAGGGGCACACTGGTGGGGTGCGGTCAGTTGCTTACTCTCCCGATGGGCAGCACATCATCTCTGGATCATATGACAAGACAATTCGAATCTGGAATGCTGAGACTGGCTCTGCAGTCGGCAAGCTTTTGGAGGGGCACACTGGTGGGGTGCGGTCACTTGCTTACTCTCCCGATGGGCAGCACATTATCTCTGGATCATATGACAAGACAACTCGAATCTGGAATGCTGAGACTGGCTCTGCAGTTGGCAAGCCTTTGGAGGGGCACACTGGTGAGGTGTCTTCAGTTGCTTACTCTCCCGATGGGCGGCACATCATCTCTGGATCTGATGACAAGACAATTCGAATCTGGAATGCCGAGACTGGCTCTGCAGTCGGCAAACCTTTAGAGGGGCACACTGCCTGGGTGTTTTCAGTTGCTTACTCCCCCGATGGGCAGCACATCATCTCTGGATCATATGACAAGACAATTCGAATCTGGAATGCCGAGACTGGCTCTGCAGTCGGCAAACCTTTAGGGGGGCACACTGCCTGGGTGTTTTCAGTTGCTTACTCCCCCGATGGGCAGCACATCATCTCTGGATCATATGACAAGACAATTCGAATCTGGAATGCTGAGACTGGCTCTGCAGTCGGCAAACCTTTAGAGGGACACACTGGCAAGGTGTCTTCAGTTGCTTACTCCCTCGATGGGCAGTACATCGTCTCTGGATCACATGACAAGACAATTCGAATCTGGAATGCTGAGACTGGCTCTGCGGTCGGCAAACCTTTGGAGGGGCACACTGGCAGGGTGTCTTCAGTTGCTTACTCTCCCGATGGGCGGCGGATCATCTCTGGATCACAAGACAAGACAATTCGAATCTGGAATGCCGAGACTGGCTCTGCAGTCGGCAAACCTTTGGAGGGGCACACTGCCTGGGTGTGGTCAGTTGCTTACTCTCCCAATGGGCAACACATCATCTCTGGATCTGATGACGAGACAATTCGAATCTGGAATGCTGAGACTGGCTCTGCAGTCGGCAAACCTTTGGAGGGGCACACTGGCAGGGTGTCTTCAGTTGCTTACTCTCTCGATGGGCAGCACATCATCTCTGGATCTGATGACAAGACAATTCGAATCTGGAATGCTGAGACTGGCTTTGCAGTTGGCAAACCTTTGGAAGGGCACAGTGGCGCGGTGTTTTCAGTTGCCTACTCTCCCGATGGGCGGTACATCCTCTCTGGATCATATGACCAAACAATTCGAATCTGGAATGCTGAGACTGGCTCTGCAGTCAGCGAGCCTTTGGAGGGGCACACTCACCCTGTGGCATCTGTTGCATACTCTCCCAATGCGCAGTATATCATTTCTGGGTCCAGTGATGGGGCTATTCACCTAAGGCACTCATTTCCACAAATTCTTTCCCCGCTCACCCCGTACATCGAGGCTGAACAGCCAGACCAAGAGGGTTGGGTCAGAGACCCGGGTGGCCGCTTGCTTTATTGGGTACCCCATGACTGTCGTGCAGGCCTGCATTCATCTGCTCTCCTCACGATCCCTCTTACATCCCCTGTTCGGTCTGTTTCTCTTCGTTTTGACAAGTTTGCATTTGGAGAGTCTTGGACCCAAATTTCTAACACTACGCGGCCCTAGCCATTCTTTATTCTTTATTCTGTACTTGTTGGTTGCTATGTTGGTTGCTCGTGCTCGTGCTAGGTTGCAGTTTCTTCTTCGTATTCTCACATTGTCACGTATTGCCAGATAGCAGGATCTCCTCCATTTGTAATGACATGCACATATAATTTCCGATATGATCCTTTCTCCTTTGTAAGAGTATACAGCATGGCATATGATAGACCCGAGGATAGGAGGCATGGACCACTTTGCAGACCAAATGTGTGGACCTCTGTTATTGAAGACCACCCCAGTGATGAACAAGAAAACATGAAAAAGGGAGGGATCAACCGTGACTATACATGGGACAAACATCGCACAGAATATATACAGAACAGAGACCAAACAAGTACGTAATGGTGTGATGAGTCATGGCACTCCAACACCTAGCGCACAAAAAGGGTGAAGGATGCACCATGATATATATATGGGCAAACACCTCGTATATATATATACCGAACAGGGACCAAACAACAAACACAGATACGTGACATTGAGTCATGCTCACTCAACACCTGTAACTTGCCATGAAATTTCCAAAGATCTGAAATTAAGAGGAGAGATGATTCAAATGATAGACTGATTTCCTGAACACACAAGACCTCCCCAGAGCGTCAGCGGTTTAAAGCAAACTGTAGGTAGCGTTTCAAAGCGTTCACAAAGGTACAATCCAAGATATGGGGCGAGCTGATGGTGGAAGATTAAATATTTGTGCTTAGGTTATGGGGGTAGCGTCGGGTGTATGCAAACCAATGGAATAAATCTGAATCTTATTTACCATCCTCCTCTGCAGTCCGTTTGGTCCCCATCGCAGATACAAATATGTTGAGTCTGGATCTGGGGGTCTCCGGGCACTCACATGTCAACACCGGCCGTCGAAATATTACTGATAGCAAAGAAGAAGCTTTCCTGACAGTGTTACATCCATCCTCTGTTCAAATCATTTATCAAATGCGCAGTATTTCCAAGTCCGAGGTCCGCGTCCTAACTGACCGTGGTTGCGATCCACGCTGTGTAGGGGTGGAGTGTATATCCAGTTTGGCACACAGTGCCGGTCGACGTACTATATTGCTGAGAATGCCACAACCAGGTGACCAGCAGATGATAGGAAGATATGCGCATTTTGGATATGAACCACTCGTCCTGCTGCGGTATATATTGTGACATACTACCCAAAATTCCTACTGATGATTGTTCTATCTGCACTGCTGTGTAAAAAAGAGTTCATTCGCAAGTGGTAAACAAAGGCTCACCATGTGGCGGCGTCGCAATGCTTAGTCACCTGTGGCGGATTATGGAGCCTTGCGACTCCGGTGGATATGCTGGATGCAGAGCAGGTTCCGGCTGGAGAAATCCTTTTGGGAGCGAATGACCGGTGCTCCCCGCTGACACGAGCAGTGCCTGGACTCGGGTAGGGTAGGAGACCAAGAGGATAGGGTGGTGCTGTGCGGGGGGAGAGTACGCCAGGTCCCGTTATGAGTAGGGAATGGCTTGGTTGGGGCGGCTTTCCTGCTCAGTTATCCGGCCGGGCGAGGACAGCGATGTTCATGGCGGAAAAGAACCCAGGAGCGCGCAGGTCGCCGAGTTGCTTCCTACCCTGATGAGCCAACCAAAGTTTGGGTCTTCTCGCCCGCCAACCTATGCGCTGATATGTACTTAGGAAGCCGCCCTGCCAATGGCACGCAGCCTCCTTCCGTTGCTCAATACGATATACTAAGCGCCAAAATCGTTATCTCCATTCGTGCCCTGTCAGGCATCGTCGAACGGCCCTCTCAGCCTACGCAGGGCCTCGGCCCCACCGATCCGAACATGAGTTATGTTCTCGACCACCCCAAAGCGACTCTTCCCGTCGCCTCTTCCACGCAAAGGATTGGCGGATGCACGAGAGAATCTCGATATATTGCTAATCGCACACGACCAACCCATTCAGCATGCTCCACAATACAATAGAATTGGATTGATCATAAATTATAATGCACTGGAGAAAACATGCGGTTTACTAGGATCGATGAGCTGGGTCTTCACGCCAACGCCTCCACTCGACTCGACAACGCCCAGAACATCAGCTGCAGCTATGATAAACGCATCGCTTCATCTCCCAAATGGCTAGCTGCGAGGTGAGTCATCTCCTACGGTTATCTATACTTGTCGCCCAGTTCCACAACAGTGCAGTGTAATGACTACAGACAAGACCTGCACGAGAACGCCAATGCAGCATTGCTATCAAGGTGCATACTGAGATTGTTCGGAGGGTCAAACCTGCCAGTGAGTGGTCGGGTTTCGAGTCGCCCTATTCTCTAGCACCGTCAATTATCCCGATCTCTTCAGGAGGGGGAGCGAAAAGCTCATCATTGGCATCGACAATCTTGTACACTTCTTGTATAGCGTCCACAATATCAGGGTGTTCGTCGGCGGAAGGTAGTGTCAAGCCGGCTCTGGCTCTCCAACTTAGTGATAAGGTGGTCATCCAGCTCGGTGAATTCGTTTTAAGCGTACTCACCTCCGGTATCCTCTCGAACTGTAACAGGTCTGATACGATCTTCATCTCCAGAACGGACAGACATCCGCGGAATGGAAGACGGCAAATGAATTATCCTGGAGCCAGATCAGCGATGTACTATTGAGACAGACGACGCGGATATCATACCTGTCAGATCTCTATGTAGCCGTCGAGCGTTTACTTCGGGATCATGAGCGGACGGGATCAGCCTTCAATATCACAGCCATTGACAACCTTACCACGGACACATACCTTCACGTGCACACCAGCTCTTCGTGTCCTGCCAGCTGTACCTTTGCTCACCAGTTCAGCAAAGTTCTTGATACCCAATTGGCATCTATGTAATATCGAAAGAAAGAAAGGTGGAATATATTAGCACATAGCTCATGTACCATACTTGAATTTGAAGTATGCTGGCGGTAGACTGGCCATCACGTACATGAATGGTCGCTCGACAATCACCATTTCCTTTGAATCGAAGAAATCCACTGCGAGCATATTGCGGTATTTCCTCCACACTTCCGGGCCCATCTCTGTTCCTTTCCCTTCATCCTCTTCCCCGTCACCGAGTCCGGAAGGAACTGCCTCAGGTTCATGGTCGGTTTCCCCTTCATCCTCATCTTGTCCTCTTCGGCGCTTTTGAGATGCCCTCTGAGCCTGAACATCATACCCTATGCGAAATTTGCATATCCAGGAAGCACCCCAGAGTAAGACGGTCTGGACCGAGGGTGCGCCGTATGCCGACCAACTCTTGGTGGGGTGAAAAGCGATCCCCATCACTGGGTCATTAAGCTGTGCGAGACGTTGTGTAACAGACCGCGTGAGGGGTCGAGACCATTCGGGGAAGAGTCTTTCTTCGACATCGAACACCCGAAGCGTATTGTTGGGAAGCGTAAGAAAGAGTAGCTGCGGAAGGCTCGAATCGAAGGACATTGCCTGTACAGGAAGAGGTAAAGTTGGTAAAGTGCAGTAGTACTGAAGTAATACAATGAGTTTGGTTGACGGCATGGGTGTCAGGTCACTTGTACCTGTATTGAGTCCAAGTTGAATACGTGGGTGCATCCCCGTAGGTCCGTAGAAGCCAGCCATTGACCGTCGTAGCTGGTTGCCAGGTGCACGACCACGGCGTCAAGACTTGTTTCGGTGGAGGAAGTGGTGGAGCCAATATTCGTCACGTCCCTTCTACTATTCATGCTTTGCTTCAGTCGTGTTCTTGTGTCAAGCTGATGATGATGGTCGAAGACCCGTAGAACCCTGGGGTGAGAAGCAGAGTTTAGTTCTACAACCGCAACAAGCCCACTCTGCGACAAGCCGATGATGAGTTTGGCTCCGTCGGCGTTGAAAGATAAGGCGGTAGCTCCAATAGTGGCTTCAGGACCAAGGTAGGACTTGATCACATCGCTGAATGCACGCACACGACGAGGCTGTAGAACGCCGTCCATCTAAAGGCAATATTCACCCTATCTGGAGAGAAAAATAAAATATGCACTCACGTCCTCGAGCTTGATAGCCTAGTTTCGTAAAGGTCTGCTATCGCCAGCCACGTCCCGTCACTAGACAACGCACACGCAGTGAGGTTGGTCTTTACTTTGAGATCTAGTTCTGCAAGTTTTGCCCAACTCCCGGAGGACTCTTCCCCTTCGATATTGGCCATCTCAACATGGACCATCTCACAATCTATCTTCCACAGAGACACCGTCGTATTGACCATGCATGCCAATATACGTGCCTTATGGGCAACTCGTACTGCTCTTTGGACGAATTGGAGTCGTCTGTAATGACCCTCTTCGAAGGTCGCGATCGATCCGCGGCTTACGACGTTTTCAACACCGGCATTATGGGGTGACGGTGTGGCGATGGGCGATAGGACGAGTGACATATCTAATCCACCGGACACGAGGATAGGTGTCGAAGCTAGGTGTTCCTTGGAACCACCAACGATGGGGATGTACGTCGCCAAAGAACGTACATCGTGGGAGTGCATACAGCGAGAGCAGGACTGGGCCCACCGCTTGTTCCCTGTGCTTCGACCAGATGCATTCGTCCCGACGTTGACTGCGAGGAATTCGGTGATGTTCTGGTCAACCCCTGCAGTATAGAGCGAGTCCCCCTGAGGACCTATGGTGAGGGCGAGGACGTCGGCACCGTGAGCAGTGAAGGTTTGGAGTTGGGTGCAGGTGACCGAATCCCAGAACTTGACCATCCTGAGAGAATCCCCAGACACGATGGTGCCATCTCTGGGGGAATGGTCATTGAACATACGGGAGACCGCATACTGCACATGCTACTCACGAAAGCACCCCCACAGTCCAAACTAAGGTTCGATCACCTCGTCTGCGGTCCGTACTCATTCGATCCAATATTCGACCGGATACCGCGTCCCATTTTCGAACAGCACCATCTGAGCATCCAGCGACTAGCCATCTATCGACCCACCGCCTCTCGTCCTCTTCGTCGCTGTCAGAATCAAAGGCATGGGCTGGATCCATCTTCCGCGGTTGGTGTGGTGTCGGTGGCCCCCACGCATTGCTCAGTATTCTTCCGTTGATGGGGTCGAGCTTCCGTTCCACCAAGAACTGGTCGTTTTCTAGCGATATGATTCGGATGCAACCGTCCTCGCATCCTATGGCTAGTTTGGTTGACGCGGGATTGGCAGCCATTGACCATATAGAGCCTCCTTGAGATGAGATAGAACGCTTGACGACTCCCTTGTTCAAATCCCATTCGAGAAGTTCGCCTCCGCCTCCCATGCTGAAAAGTCTGAGGAAACCATAAGGATTGCCCGGTGCAGCATGGTGATCGCGTAATGTGAGTATGAGTGTGTCGACTTTAGACGGTACAGGAGCGGCAAAAACCTGGAGAACCATGGTTATTCTCAGAGAAAAAAAGTTATCAGAGATTGGTTGAAACCATACTCGTCGAAGGACATAGCCATGATAGGTTTGATGAGGTGGAGGGTTGCTAGTCCATTCATAGAGTTCGATATTTCCATTTGC
>Ga0307515_10011859_pt1 | contig 16480 bp, 19 predicted proteins | sample 17_EM_MG_FD_194513 | JGI IMG/M metagenome (GOLD analysis project Ga0307515, IMG submission 194513) | Populus trichocarpa ectomycorrhiza microbial communities from riparian zone in the Pacific Northwest, United States - 17_EM | ecosystem: Host-associated > Plants > Roots > Unclassified | place...
TTTTGTCTTAAAAAATCAATCAAGTCGAGTCAAATAACCGAACTAAACCGATTAGTTTTCAATTTTTAAAAGTTTTACGTGAGAATTAATTGTGTAGTGTCTAATAATGGAGAACCTGGTTGAGAATTTATTTTTGTAAGGGACTTAATTGATATTTGTTTTTAATTCGAGACTTTACACTTTGTTGACGAGAAGAAACAATAACCCAGACCAACGAAGGCCCTTGTTACAAGGCTTTTGCGTAAAGAGCCCAGGTTTACAGGACTGTGGACCAAATTCTTCCGGTCCAAAACCTTGCACGACAAAAGTTTTATTCAGGAATTCAATGTTTGATTTAACGGGCATATATAATATATAATAGTTTAGCTGTGATTGATTTATAAAGTGATTTTTATTTAAAAAAATATAAAATAATATTTTTAAAATTTTTAAAATAATTTTTGATATCAACACATTAAAATAATATAAAAACACACCAAAAAAAATTGAACTAAAGAAAAATATAAATTTTTTTTCAAAAATATTTTTGAAATGCAAAATAAATAAATAAAATAGAACCATAATAATGAATACGACATAAATTAATAAAATTTAAGAATATTAGCCGAGTCACAGACTAACATGGATAAAAAAATATCATTGTTCTAAGTTTTATTTTTAATAAAATTAAATAATATTTTAATCGATTGATAAATTAATCAGGTTAATTTTTATTAAATTTAAATTTAACCTAAAATAAATTGGAAATTAATAAATTGATCTAACGAAACAAGTTGAATTTGATAATATTGAATATGAATATAAAATCAATTCAAATACATGTATATAGGATACATGATATTAATCTATTCAATATTATAATTAATTGAATTAACATTAGTTTTAAGCATACTTAATATCTTATAAACCATAAAATCTATATTTTTGAGCATTTTCTCAACTATAACCTTTTTCTCTACTTGATTGGAACATTTTGATGATTTCTTTTGTTAAAGATTTGCAAAGATTTTAGACAATGTGGTATACAATAAAAAAAACGACAGGTCCTTCGAAGATCCAGTAAGAATGATAAGGCTTTCCTTATCCACAGCTCGGATAGCCCAACCCCATATAACAAACACCCCTCTCCCATTCCCAGTCTTGCACAATACGCTTCAAGCGCATACTAGCAGAGCCCCTCTCCTCATTTTCCTCTCTCCATTCACAAAATTTCACTCACGCTTTGCCCGCCCATGTTTTTTTTTTCATTCCCTCGCTAAAACCCGCAAGCAGCGCTAAAATAACCGCTAGGGCTCTCTGCTTAATGGCCTTGACCTGCGCATCCGAATCACTCGCCTAAATTACCAACTCGCTCGCTCACTTGCTCCCAGTCCTCCGTTTCTCTTCTCCAAGTCAAACCCCTCTCTCTACCTTATGAAGTAACAACTTTGTAAGTTTTATTGATAGTTTAGCTTCGCTACGGAGTCGTCTCAGTGTCTGTATTTGTTATTTAGTGGTTAGGGTTTGAGCCTTCGATTCTGGTATTCTCTGTAAATTTTTGGAAGTTGAAACCCTAGTTTTCGTGCTTCAAATGAATCAGTTAGCCGTTGTTAGGTTTTTAATTCTTTATTTTTAATTCGGACACTGTTTTTTTTTCCTTTTAATTTCTTGCTTTTTTTTGAAAATTTAAATTTATTTATTTTTCAATACTTGAAATAACAGGAAGAAAAATAGTACTGAATCCACTAACGGTGTTATTCGTTAATTTATTTGACAGAGGCTGGGTTATTTTGTAATTTCAGGATGCATATAAAGCAGGTAATGCCATGCTGTTCCCCCCCCCTTTTGCATGTATTTTCTTTTTTATTGGAATTAGAAAACTGAATTTGATTTGTGTTTGGATATAGGTGATAATCGAGGGTTTTAAGAGCTATCGAGAACAGATTGCAACCGAGCCTTTCAGTCCGAAGGTTAATTGTGTTGGTAAGTTTGTTTTTCATTGTGGTTTTTATTTTTATTAATTTTATTAACTTGTTTTTTGGGATATAATATATTGAGTGATGAGTGGTAATACTTTTTTGATTGAAACCTAGGAGCTGTGGTTCCAGGGTCCCCTTAAATTTACACAATTCTCCCTCTCAATTTTTTTTTTAATATGGAAACCTACCTAGATTAGGGCATTTTTATGCAGTGTCTCTCTAAGAATAGCTTTCCAATTCTTTACGGGTGTCTGTGAAGTTAAATTGTAAGCAGCGGAAAAATGTGGCATGATCAGGAACCACTTCCCACAAAATTTCATCAAATGTAGAATTTCCACATCTTCTCAAAAGAGACCAGAAATTGTCCATCTAGTAATGTACAGCGCCAAGAATCATCCCGAGAAAGTTTGGTAGTTCCATAACTTTGCCATCTAATAGAAGCATTGCCATGTAATATACATATCATCACTTTGTCATCATACATGTGTGTGCGTGGAATCCCTTTTAAAACCTTGAAACTCTGGAAATGTTAAAACTATAACAGCTTGTTCGGAACCAATGCTGTACCAGAATTGATTTCAACTATTTAAGTAGATTAAATTGATTTGATTTGCTAATTGAATTCTTTTGTTTGGAATAGGTTTTAAAATCGAGGAATTCATTAACTTGAGTTAATGAAAATACATTATTTACCCAACTTGCCCCCACCCCTGAAAAACTTATTCCAAGTATGTGTGTGTGAGAGAGAGAGAGAGAGAGGGATGTTTTTGGGATTAATTTCTAATGGGTCAATTTTGAAGCAAATCACACCCCTTTTAGTGTGATTTGCAAATCTATGAAAATCTCAAATTTTAATTGGTTTTAAAATTCATCTATGCTGCTTAAAGCTTTGCAAACACTAGAATTAGGTAAATGGTGTTGAAATGATATCATTTCTACTCGAACCTTAAGTTTCCAAACAACCTGTAAGTGTGAAGGGTATGGAGAGTTATATGCTCAGAGAGGTTGGGAGGCCAAAAAGAGTACCTGATGGCTGTTAAAAGAGGGGGAGCCAAGACCATGAAAGGGACGAGGAATGCATTTCTTTTTTGCAGCTCCCTGTTTCAAGGAACTGATTGGATCTTGGTTAATGTTTAATTTATTGTTCTTTCTTTGCTCTGTCAATTTATTTTTCTGACTTGATCCATATAAAATGGGCTATCGTGTGAATTCTTCTGTAAGTCCTATATGTCTTCTGCAGTTGGTGCTAATGGATCTGGCAAGACAAACTTTTTCCATGGTGAGTGATCATGTCCCTGAAATTTTTTTTGTTTTCTTTTTTGATAAACTTTTATTGAAATTAATTGAAATCGAACATCTATCACAGGCTTATGATATGTTTCTTTTGTAGCCATTCGTTTTGTATTGAGTGATCTCTTCCAAAACCTGCGCAATGATGACAGGCATCAATTACTCCATGTATGTTTCATCATATACTATCTCAATTCCAATCTATGAGATCAAGGTATTTTTTTTTGTCACCCTTTTAAGTTTGAGTTATGCTGATTTCTGCTATTGAACAGGAAGGTGCAGGCCATCAAGTTTTATCTGCTTTTGTGGAGATTGTGTTTGATAATTCTGACAATCGCATCCCGGTAATGCTTCACAACCTACTTCGTTTTCTTTACTGGGTTATGGAGGTTAAATAATGGTCCAGATATTATTACAAAAGGAGAAAGATCCTTATTTTATGTTCATCTTTTTCTTCTTTTAACATATAAGTTTTCGATATTGTTACTCTTTTCCCATTGTGCTCCAGAATTTCCTTTGAGTTAGTTTTTCTCTGATGAGGGCATAATTTTGTTTAAGAAGTTCATAAAGACAAACTGTGGCCTCCATCAGTTAGGACAATGATCCAGGATTCTGCCACTATCCTTGCAGCCATGCATAAAATTGGCAACCTTTTAATGCTTTACAGGAAGAACTAGGGAAAAAAAACAATAAATGTGGCCATGCGATTTTCTTTTTGTTCTATTTTCTTCATCCCTCCTAACCTTCAAAAGACGAAAGGAACCTGATCACTCTTTTCTTCTTCCAAAGTGCTCAATCTCCACCTTGTTCTTTGTGAAATCTGTTATCATATAGATCAACCCAGATTGGTTAATATTTTATTAGGCTTTTGTCTTTAATTACTACCATCATGCCAAGTCCTTATACTCCTGGCTTCCTGGGGTTTTGGGTTGGAAGTCTCTATTTCAACTATGTAGTCCCTGCATCAACCAACTGGAACCAACTCTATCACTGTTGATGGCCACCTCAAATGGCAAGCTACTGGCATGGCTATTTTTGTGATAGAAAATGGTTGCTACACTTTTGGGGAATAGCCTTTTGTTGCAGTTATGTGTGTGGGTCATGCAAGAATTGTGGAAGAGGAGAAAAAAAATTTGATTGGCGCTTCTTTGTTGCTATATTATCTTAACATGGCTGCAAACTGCTTTATACAATGTCCCCTCGATCCATGTTTTGTTTTCCTCATAAGAGATATTGTTACATATGGTGTGCTTTCATTTGTCCTTTTCTTCTTGTTCTTTCACATGTTAAGCATGCCTTTTCACCTATCAACAGGTTGATAAGGAGGAAGTGCGTCTTCGAAGAACAATCGGTTTGAAAAAGGATGAGTATTTTTTGGATGGAAAGCACATTACGTGAGTATCTGTCCTTTTTAGAAAAGAAATCTATGTTCTTTATTTACTTTATGTCTCACTGCGTTTCAATTTGTTTCTGTAAGCTCAATGATAGAAAGTCTGATAATTTGTAGGAAAACTGAAGTTATGAATTTACTGGAAAGTGCTGGGTTCTCTCGCTCAAATCCATACTATGTAGTGCAGCAAGGAAAGGTTTGACACCTTAAACCTTTCTTCATGGCATAATCTTCTTAAAATTTATATATATTCTTTTCCTGCTTGTTTATTTTTTAATTTCCTTTTTGTTTCTTGTGATACATCATAGATAGCATCGTTGACATTGATGAAAGACTCTGAACGTCTCGATTTATTGAAAGAAATCGGTGGCACCCGAGTGTATGAAGAGAGACGCCGTGAGAGTTTGAAAATTATGCAGGAAACAGGCAAGGAAGGAATAGTGGAGTTGGGTTTTCTTTTGTGGATGTTTTCCAGTATGTGTATAATTTTATGTTTTCTGTCAAGCAGGGAACAAAAGAAAGCAGATAATTCAAGTTGTTCAGTACTTGGATGAGAGGCTGAAGGAACTGGATGAAGAGAAAGAGGAGCTGAGAAAATATCAGCAGCTTGACAAGCAGCGAAAATCTCTAGAATATACTATTTATGATAAGGAACTCCATGATGCTCGACAGAAATTGTTGGAGGTTAGTACATGTCAGATGCTTGGACATGCATAAAGGTTTCTTCATGTACTGCTTTTATGAATCATGAAGAATGTTACACCAAATTGCTAGTTGAAGTATATACAGGACAGACATTTCACTGACTAAACATAAATAGGATATGCTGCTCAAAATTTAGCTGACAGCAAATAAATGTGATGAAACTCATTATTTTAGATGTATTAACTCTTTCATTTCTTCCACCGGTTCTTGTACCTTGTTCTTTATGCGCCTATTTATTATGAGATAATTTTGGAGTTTTGAATGGGGAACTGGCGTTGTAGCAGTGTTAGATTGTCTTGGCCTTAAATGTTAAGACCTGTCCAGGGTCTGAACTTTATTGTTTTGTTTTTTTTTTCTGAGGTGAGGTAGTGCCTATATATATTTATCTGTCCCCATCTCAGGTTGAGGATGCTCGCAGCAAGGTTTCTGAAAAATCAGCGAAGATGTATAACGATGTGTTGAATGCTCATGAAGAGTCCAAGGACTTGGAGAAGGTGCTCAAAGATCTTACAAAAGAAGTTCAAGCATTGAACAAAGAGAAAGAGGCAGCAGAGAAACAACAAACAGAAGCAATAAAGAAGCAGACAGAGCTTGAGCTTGATGTGAAAGATATGCTAGAGAGATTTTCTGGAAATATCCAAGCCAAAGTATTAAACTCTAACAGAGAAATGTTAATTATTTTTTAAGGATAAAGAATGCTGAATGTTTTTATTCAATGTATGCACATGCTTTCAGGATGATGCCATGAAGCAACTTCATATTCTACAGAAAGAAATACAGGATTCTCAGAAGGAGCTCAACAAAATCAGTCCCATCTATGAAGAACACCTTTCAAAGGAAAAGGATATCACCAAGAGGTAAGCCAAGAATTCTCAGTTTTGCGCATGCTTTTGCATGTTGCACACGGACCAGGCGCAATTGTTTTGTCTACTACTAGAATTCTGAGATTGCTTGGTCCTAGTGTATGGGTTTTAGTCTTGTCTGGTACTTAAAGTGAACATGCTAAAGATCAGACTGCATTCAGATAGTGTCCAGGGTTTGCTGCAGCTCCATTACTTCGGACATGTAAAGGAGGCCTTAGATCAGTCATGATGTCAAGTCAGTAAAAAAAATTTTCTGATAGATTTATTCAGTAAAAAGTTTTTGTTTGCTTTCTTTTACAAATTTCTTGATTTTCTTTGCGCTCCTGAAGTGTATTTTCTTTCTTGGCCTTTGATGGTTCATTGTCTATGCCAAAATAGCACATTTATTTGGGAGAAAAGCTTGTGCCATGTGCAGTACCTTTCTTTCATAAACGGTTTTGGCAACTTGCAGAATAATGGAGCGTGAAAAGCAGCTTAGCATACTTTATCAAAAACAAGGTCGTGCAACCCAGTTTTCCAGCAAAGCTGCTCGTGACAAATGGCTTCAAAAGGAAATTGATGATTTACAACGAGTTCTTTCTTCAAATTTGGCTCAGGCAAGAGTTCACATTAATCTATTCTGATACTTGAACATCATCTCAGATGAACTATTGTTGTCAGGATTTTCCTAGTGGATAGATTAGGAGGCACTTTCTTATCTCATGCCCATCATTTAATTAAGAAAGGACCAGGCCTCTTATCAGATAATTCAAAGATCAAAACACAATGTCAAGTTTTTTTTTTTTTGAATAGAATGATTAACCTCATTAGTATATTGTTTGTTCAATTTCTTGTATCCTGTTTCCAATCCATGGATTACAGCCCTTATAGGCTAGTTGTCCTAGGTGTCTTTTTCCTCCTTTTCTTTTTTTCTTGGGTATGCAATCTCAGGAGGTTTCTCTTTAGTAAATTTAGGTGTGAAAAGAACAATGTTAGCACTTCTTGACTAGTATTGGTATACCTTAGAAAAGGCTAAAATGTAAGGTCTCTTTTCAACTAAAAGTTTCTGTAAATTACTCCCTAAGCTATAATTTCAGCTGAAAGTGCCTCTCACATTAGTTTTTTGTTCTTTACTGTCAATAAACTAATGCATACAGCTGACATGACACATATAATAGAACATACTGTAGATGGAGGATTTGCTAATAAGTAATTAGAACATCATTATTTAAGAATTAATTGGGATTTTATTCCTGGCTTGGTTTGACCTTGTAGGGTTTGGGGCACCTATATTTGCACATATATTTCTGAGTCTTAATACTAGAAGCATGTTTTGAGTTTCTGCTATTTTGAATAATTCCTTGCTTGTGGATGTCAACAATTCCACTTGTAGATTCAAGGAAGCTTCCTGTGGATTTCTAGATTTTTTTCCTTATCCTTCATTCCTTGTTGGGTATTTTTTTCATTTTAGCCTTAGTAAAATGGACCAAGGAACTGGAACTTTCATGCTAATGAGAAATAATTAATTTTTCTTTTCTGCATGAACTGGACATTTTGAGGAGAAAGCTGTTACACTTTCCATATGCTGTCCTGGCTTCAAATGTTCGGCATTTATTCTGCTTTGGTGCAATCTCTGGATAGTGTATGTACCATGGCTATGGTGTCTAGGTCTATAGCAGTAAGTAATAGGTGCCCACAATTAAACGAAAAACAAGAGCCATAAGAGAATTTCTACTTCTATGTTGAACTGTCTGCAAGGTTTGTGCATGCCTGTTTGGATTCATTGAAGAAGTTTTGTTAGTTGGTTTGTGTATGGAATTGAACTTCTTAGCTCTGTTGTTGCAAGTCCATGTGCCTCTCGTGCTGTTTCCTCAATATTCTGATGCTAAATAAGCTGTCTACTTGTGTATATCCCCAGGAGCAAAAACTCCACGAAGAAATTTATAGGCTGAATGCAGACTTAAAAGAGCGAGATGCCTACATTGAGAGTCGCAAAGCTGAAATTGCAACCTTAGACTCTCTCATTTTCCAGTCACGTGAAGGATTCAATAGTCATAAAGCACAGAGAGACAAGCTGCAAGATGAGCGGAAGTATGGTTATTTTTCTGTATTTATTTTGGTCAGGCTTACTGAAAGTACTCAGGTTGACTTTTTTTTTTTTTGTTTCTGTAGATCATTGTGGAAAAAGGAAAGTGAACTTTCTGCTGAAATTGATAAGCTAAGAACAGAAGTTGACAAGGCAGAGAAGAGCCTGGATCATGCAACTCCTGGTGTGAGTAATTTCTTCCTTTATTTATTTAGCTTTTAATTTTACGAACTTAGTTATCAAAATGCCTCCATGAGTATGAACAGCTTGAATTGAACTTGACAAAAAGCTTCTTTGATCTTTGATTGTTTCATTACAACCAAGTTCAAGCGTCACAGTGAGGCTTGTTTGTGATTGAAGTCAAGACCAATCAGGCCCATGCTTGCCTTGAATGGGCCCATGAACATGAACTTTCAGGCCCACTCTTCTGACCTTAATTTGTACTTGAGATCCTTGTGTAATATTTTTAGAATACAAGCTAAAATGGTTAGCAGTTTAATGAACAAAATTGACTATGTTTCATGCCCGGGCAGCATGCCAGCCTTGTTCTTTTTTTAATTAATTCTTACATTTCTCTGGCTTCTGTTTTAGTCTCAACACTGATAAAATCACTTGCCATGTGACCAGTCATTTGTGAATGAACTGAGCATTTGGGCCAAGCTCAAGAAGTTGCAAGCTTTCTAAACAGCAAGCCATGTCTGAAAATAAACCATGATCAAGCTCAGCTTAAAAATCCTTTTCATAGAAGGAAAGTTTAAGCCACTTGGTTCAACTTATCTTCCATCCAAAATATGCATGTTACAAGCAATATGTGCTCCATTGCAATTGGTTGATTTTAATGCCGTAGGCATTCATAGTAGCCTAATGTCCTGCTTGTTTGATGGCTGGACACAACAGTGATCATTTGGTAGAAGTTAGTTTTTATATGTTATCTGAACCCCTTCCTGTTTCTGGCAACTTTGCCAACGTTATGTTATCAGGATGTGAGGAGAGGGCTCAATTCTATTCGGCGTATCTGCAGAGAGTACAAAATTAGTGGAGTTTTCGGTCCAATAATAGAGCTGCTTGATTGTGATGAGAAATATTTTACTGCTGTTGAAGTTACAGCTGGAAACAGGTATGTAAAATCTATTCTATTATGTTCATTGTTTTCTCTCTTGGAGCCGTGTTCTCAATCTGCTTGACAAGCTGGCATACTTGCTATTAGTCTTTTGACCTTATGCTTTGATCACTTCATCGTTGAATGATGTACTTAATATCTGTTTGTCTTTTGAGCAGCTTATTTCATGTTGTGGTTGAGGATGATAACATATCAACTCAGATAATTAGGCACCTTAATGCATTGAAAGGAGGACGAGTTACTTTTATTCCACTGAACAGGGTAAAGGCACCTCGAGTAACTTATCCACAGAGTTCTGATGTGGTACCTTTGCTAAAGAAGTTGAAGTTCTCTCCCAATTTTACGCCAGCATTTGCTCAGGTTAGTTCTCCCTCATGTTTGTTCTTACTGAAACGGTATTGACCCAGCAGAAACATTGATGTGAGTTTTGTTGTTAGAAATTTATATGTCGGACTGCACATAACTGAAAATCAGTAATTTCTTGTGCTATTTTGTTCTAGGAGGTTATTTCTCTGTGTTTTCTATCAATTGATTGCTGATGTTTTCAGTAGTTATTTATTCTTGTTGGAGTTTTTTTTTTGTGAGAAGCTTGTAGTGATTGCTTTGGGAATCTAAGGATGGATATTGATGGGAAAAAGTTTGAACTTGATAATTTTGGGTGACGGGCACTAACTTTAAAAAAGTAAGTGAAGGCTATGAAGTACCTACACATATGCTACTGTCGTCCACCCCTAACCACAATGCTAGACTTGTGAAGTGAAACACTTTTTCCCTGATGTGATATTTGTGCATTCTTAAATTATTTGACTGGCATGTTCTTGGATTGTGAAACGTTGTTGATGCCATTGGTCTTGTATATAAATGTGTTCACACTTCTTGAAAATTTGCATGAGCTAAAACTGTTATGATGTTGATACAATTCCTGGAGTGGTGTGGGATGTGCTACATGCTTATATTGCCACATATTCTTTCTTTTTCTCCAGGTATTTGCTAGAACTGTGATCTGTCGAGATTTGGATGTGGCCACAAGAGTTGCCCGAACTGATGGTTTGGACTGCATAACTGTGGATGGTTAGCATAGAAATCTTCTTTTTTATTTTGCACAATGACCTTCATATGTGATCGAGATGCCTTAACAATTTACTACTGATCAGGTGATCAAGTAAGCAAGAAAGGTGGTATGACAGGGGGCTTTTATGACCATCGGCGCTCAAAGTTGAAGTTTATGAACATGATTATGCAGAATACAAAATCTATTAACATTAAGGAAGAAGAACTTGAAAAAGTCAGATTTATGCTACAAGATATCCTTTTTCACTATTATTTTTTTTAAAATTCTTTTTGAATGAGTGCTTTTAGTTTATGCTTTCATTTAATTGTAAAACTAGGGTATGATTTCTTGTCCATAGTCGCAAAAATGTGTAAATACATCCCCCATGCTATCTTACTCCTAAAATTTTTGTAAACAAACAAGGCTTGGTGTTTGATTGTTGAACAGTAGAACTCTTGACTGCTAAAATATCTTTTGAAGAGTTCAACAAATGTTTCCTTAATTCCTTAGCTTAAATTACATCCATCTATTATTGTCTACTTTGTTTTCGCTAAATTGATCTCACATATAGACCAGAGAATAACTGAACGCGTCACTGAGCAGCAGAAAATTGATGCCAAGCGGGCTCATGATAAATCAGAGTTGGAACAGCTTAAGCAGGACATAGCTAATGCTAATAAGCAGAAACAATTCATTTCCACGGCTCTTGAAAATAAGGTACATTTAGACTGTCAAGTCACCCTTACTTTACCACTGGCAGATTATCCTTTCTTGAGTGTCCATTACATTGTTGCTGTTAGTATTCTTATTCCTCTTTCAATGGATCCTATTTATAGGAAAAATCACTTGCAGATGTCCGGAATCAAATAGAACAGCTTAATGCCAGTATGGTCATGAAACAAGCTGAGATGGGCACAGAGCTCATTGATCACTTAACACCAGAGGAAAAATATGAACTATCCCAACTCAACCCTGAAATAAAAGACCTTAAAGAGAAGCTTATTACCTGTAGAACAGATCGCATCGAGGTTAGAAATCTCAACCTTGTCTAGTAGTAATTGTAGTGTCCTTTGTGGAATGTGTTCTGTTTCACATGAATGTGCATTTTTCATTACATAGACTGAAACAAGAAAAGCGGAGCTAGAGACTAATCTTACAACTAACCTGAAACGACGGAAGCAAGAGTTGGAAGCCATAATATCAACGGTTGACTCTGACACGTTACATGGTGAAGATGAATTGAAGAGGCAGGAACTGAACGATGCTAAATCACTGGCTGAAGTCACAACACTGGAACTCAAAAGTGAGCTATGAGTTTCTAAAAATTCGATTTAAATATTTAAATATAAGAAGAATTTTTTTTGACTGGTTACTCTTCTCAGGAGTTTCTGACAAGATAGATAGACTAAAGGAGGAACTAAAGGAGAAAAAAGATAAAAAGACAGAACTAAAGGTTTGCCACCTTTTGCAGACTGTTGATCTTTAGGATTTGTTGCAGCAGCTAAGATGACAACTTGTGTTTACAGGTTTTGGAAGACAGATATGAAAAAACACTTCAAGATGAAGCAAAAGAACTGGAACAGCTATTGAGTAAACGAAGTATTTTTCTTGCTAAACAGGAGGAATACTCTAACAAAATTAGGGAACTGGGTCCTTTGTCATCAGATGCTTTTGAAACGTATAGCTTCTCTCTGAACTTCAAATTTTCCTCATTGTTTCTTCATGTGATAATGACTTCAATCTGAGCTTCAGTTTTCTCGTGCTTGGGTTTTATTGTATTGTTAAACTGTCATGTCTTGTAATCAACTGAGACCCCTGAGGTTTTTTTAATTGATTTATTCTGCCTGTTTTTCCTGCCAATATTCATGTTGAAATCTTCGAAGATGATTTTTTTTTGTCTTGCCTCGGCATGTACCTGGTACCTGTTGAAACAGGTAATGTTTGCATGCTTCCACTTATATATTGTTTCTTTTGATAAATGACATACTCTTCTGTATTGGAGCGTATAGGTATAAGCGGAGAGGCGTGAAAGATTTGCATAAAATGCTTCATAGGTGCAATGAGCAACTTCAGCAGTTCAGCCATGTAAACAAGAAGGCACTAGATCAATATGTAAACTTCACAGAGCAGCGGGAGGAACTTCAGAAAAGGCAAGCTGAACTGGAAGCAGGTGACGAGGTATTGTATGGAATTTTATATTTAAATCTCTTCTTTTGTACTTACTGTTTTTAACATGAGTTCATGATTTCTGTATCTTTACTTTAATGCCTTTTTGCAGAAAATAAGAGAACTTATATCTGCTCTAGATCAGCGGAAGGATGAATCAATAGAACGCACTTTCAAGGGTGTTGCTCGACACTTTCGCGAAGTATTCTCTGAACTTGTGCAGGGTGGTCATGGTCATCTGGTCATGATGAAGAAAAAGGTTAGTTAAAGGAGTGTTTTAAGCCTTAGTTTCATTTTTTTTCCCATCTCTAACTACTGTTTCACTTTTTATTAACTGCTCTAATCAATATGCTGGTTCATAATTTATAAATCCATTCCTTTCTTAGTGTCCCATAAGCATATTTTTTCTTGCTCAAAATCTAACTTTTGCACTGTTTGTCCTGCTGTGATGATGAATTTTTTTTAAATGTTGACAAAATAACTAGTCAAAATCAATTTTTTCTTCTACAATGCACTTGTATTCTTCATTTGTGTTTTTTATTGTTTTCCAAGTTTAATCAGTATTCTTCTTGGTCTTTGATGTTGATATTTTGAGATAATTGTAGGAGTGCATTTTAAAAATGGCATGGCTTGCATTTGTGATATCTTGACAGGATGGTGATCATGGGGATGATGATTATGATGATGACGGACCTCGTGAGGCAGATTTGGAGGGAAGGGTTGAGAAATACATAGGTGTGAAAGTGAAGGTATGTGTTTGTTCTTTCATTTATACGTGTTTATTTTTTTAAGAAATGAGGATACAGTAATTTTATTTTTTCAAAAAGGATGGATTGGATAGTAAATAGCCTTTGAGTGCACTTTCTGTTTATTGACTTTGAAAAAGTGGTGAGATTAGGATTCAGCTAGTCTTGTTAAAAACAATACTCCACGAAATGCATGCAAATCTTGTTTTCATTTGAATTTGCCTTCTAGTAAATAGGGTGAGCAGAAGTATTTTTCCTACGGCATCTTCTATCCTCAAGAATATGGGCATGCTCAAATTTAAATATCGTCAAGTTGGTTTTGGTATGTAGGTTTCATTTACAGGGCAAGGGGAAACACAATCAATGAAGCAGTTATCAGGGGGTCAGAAAACTGTAGTAGCCCTGACATTGATATTTGCCATCCAACGATGTGATCCTGCTCCTTTTTATCTTTTTGATGAGATAGACGCAGCACTGGATCCCCAGTACAGGACTGCTGTTGGAAGTATCCTATTTCTACGTTGTTTTTTTGCTATCTCCCTAAAGCTTTAATGGTTTCTATTTTGTGGTCTTGTTTTGGCTGTTTAGCTTTTGTTTATTCATCAGATGTAACCATTGGAGGTGATCCTTAATTACTTTGTTCGCTAGACATGATTCGTCGCCTGGCTGATATGGCCAACACACAATTTATAACCACCACTTTCAGGCCAGAACTTGTGAAGGTTGCTGACAAGTTATATGGGGTGACACACAAAAACAGGGTGAGCCGTGTCAATGTTGTCTCCAAGGAAGATGCGCTAGATTTTATTGAGCACGACCAATCTCATAATGTCGAATAAGGTCGGAATATTTTTAACACTAGCATTTTCTTGTTTATTTGATATTTTCAATTGAGTGAGATATTGGATTTGGTGAAATTGATTTCCAGTGATGAACCATTACTGAAATGATCTGATTTCATCTTTATGGCTGGTGCAGCCAAACTCTGATGGTCTGATGGAGGACTGATAAATCGATCTATACGAGGATGCCGTGATAAATTTGTTTGCTGTTACCATGTACTATATTTTCTTAGCTGGAATCTCAAGATTGTAAATAGATGTTAAACAGCTCAGAGCTATATTAGCACAGCTTCTCATGTCTCTTCAATATTAGCCTAGGAACTAGTTCAGTATCAAAATTGATGGAAACCTTGGAGATCTGCAGCTGAGCGGATCTTTTACCTAGGCAAGTATGCAAACCATGTTTTTCAATATGTTCTGTTATTTAAATATTGGAAAAATTCTCTTTCTTGGCACTGTTGCTGAATGGATTTCTATCAGCCTTCATGACGCTTCTAGATGCTTTCTCCCAATTAAAATCCACGCACAAGTTTTCCTTTGGTTAGGAAGTAATATTCCTCGAAAATCCATTTCTCACAGTCGCATCCCCCTACAAAGAACTGCTCGAGCATGTGTTCTTGATGAAGGGGCAGCATGAAGTCCATGGCACTGCAGTTTTTCAAAGAGATGAAAGCGGATGTGATATTTTCCAATAGGAAAATACCCCATCCTATGTCATGAAGACCATGACTTAGGATGAGATATTTTCCAACAGGAATAAAAACAATAAAAGGACAGAATTTTTAAAAGAATTGGCCCCTTGCTACCACAGCTGGCAGCATATATTAGATTATGTTGATACAAGCATATATTAGATTATGTTGATACAACAGATGAGCTGCACAGTGTAAGCACAAGAAGATTTGGTTGGTAATTTATGCATCTTACCTTATTTTTTATGATACTAGGAGAGATTATGGTTTTTAGGAGCGGAAACCTACAATTGATATAGATACCTACATGATATGGTATCTGTCCTTACACAGTTTTATTACACCGGTCTAATCACTTTTCCCGAGACGTCCATGCAACTTGATGTGTTGTGCCTCCCGGTATCCAAGACAGAATCAATTACTATGCAATATTTTATTTATTTATTTATTAAATATCAGGATAGTTTTATTATGGATGATGACTACTAATTGATTTTTAATGTATGCATATAGATTAATTACTTGGTACATGAAGCTCGGAAAGTAGCAATGATTATCTGTGAAGATGTCAATGAGATGAGATGCATTATGGCTAATACCATGTTCAATTTATATCGTGGCGGACTTCAAGAGGTTGGGGAGGTTAAGCGTCTTGAAGTAATATTAACAAAAGATGAGATTGCTTATCATAGGGGTGTTGAGGATGCTAGCCCGTCCACAAGCGACCTAGATCTGGTCCACGAGCTACCCAAGTTCATCCACAAGCTTGGATGATATTAGTTCTCCTCAAACCTACATGGATATTACAAGCTCGACTTCGAGTTGAATGAGCTGAGAAGATAATTAGATATAATTACATATTATTATATGTTATGAGAATTGTGAATAAATTTATAATTTTTAATAAAATATCATGTTGTCTTTTACATCAGAGAAAGAGGCGGTAGTTGAGAGAATTAATCAAAAGAAACAAAAAGGAAGCAGTTAAGAGGGAACTTTTAAAAATAACAACAATATTAGAAGTAGTAGTAGTAATAATAATAATGATGATAACGATGGTGATGGTTTCTTACTACAAATTTTAAATTAGAAAAATTACCCTTAAAATGGTATAATTTGGTTGAATTTATATTAGCATATTGAATTTTAAAAAATTATGTTTTGGGTGTTCAACTCAAATTATATTAGCATATTGAATTTTGAAATTTTTTAATCAACTCAAATTTTCAAATTAAATGAAAAAACTAAACTACACTCTTATATAATATATTATAAATTCAAACTAAAAATAGATTAGAAATTCTCTCTCATCCAAACACAAAATTATTTTCTCTCTTTTCATAATGATTTTTTTTAAAAAAATAATTAATTATTTTGATATGTTGATATTAAATTAAATTTTAAAAAATAAAAAAAATTATTTTTATATATTTTCAAACAAAAAATAATTTGAAAAACAGATTTCATTCTAATTTTCATAGTTTTAAAACCCGGCCCGGCCCGATGGGTTGACTCGGGACCCGACTGACTCGGGGTTGGAACTGTACCGGGTTTAAAATAAAATAATGGAAGTAAAAAATCTGGGTGACTCA
>Ga0307515_10011860_pt1 | contig 16480 bp, 11 predicted proteins | sample 17_EM_MG_FD_194513 | JGI IMG/M metagenome (GOLD analysis project Ga0307515, IMG submission 194513) | Populus trichocarpa ectomycorrhiza microbial communities from riparian zone in the Pacific Northwest, United States - 17_EM | ecosystem: Host-associated > Plants > Roots > Unclassified | place...
CTTGACCGCGCTCAGCGAAGAGGCCGAGGACCCGCGCCAGCGCGAGCTCGTCGCGCACCTGCGCAGCGAGGTCAACAGCGGCTCGCCGTTCGCGCGCGCACTCTCGAGCGCGCCGCGCGAGTTCGACGACGTGTACCGCGGCGTGGTCGCGGCCGGCGAGCAAAGCGGTGCGCTCGGCCGTGTGCTCGAACGCCTAGCGGACGACCTCGAAGAACGCCAGGAGCTCAAGTCCAAGCTGATCGGCGCGACCTTGTACCCGGCCATCGTGTCGCTGATCGCGATGGTGATCGTGATCTTTCTCGTCACCTACGTGGTGCCGCAGGTCGCCTCGGTCTTCACCAGCTCGAAGCGCGCGCTGCCGGCGCTGACAATCGCAATGCTGGCGGTCAGCAGCTTCCTGCGCAACTGGGGCTGGGCGGTGCTGCTGCTGATCGCGGCCGGCGTCGGGCTGTTGATGACGATGCTGCGCAACGAGGCCTTTCGCCAGAGCTTCGACGCCGGCTGGCTCACGCTGCCCTTGATCGGCAAGCTCTCGCGCGGCTACAACGCGGCGCGCTTCGCCGGCACGCTGGCGATGCTGGCGGGCGCCGGTGTACCGATCCTGAAGGCCTTGCAGGCGGCTGCCGAAACGCTCTCGAACCGCGCGATGCGCGCCGACGCGATGGACGCGCTGGTGCAGGTGCGCGAGGGTGCGCCGCTCGCGTCGGCACTCGCGGGCAAGCAGCGCTTCCCCGGGCTGCTGGCGATGTTCGCGCGGCTGGGCGAGCAGACCGGCCAGCTGCCGGTGATGCTGGAGCGCGCCGCGCGCCAGCTCGGCACCGAAGTGCAGCGCCGCGCGATGCAGATGGCCACGATCCTGGAGCCGCTGTTGATCGTCGCGATGGGCGCGGTTGTGATGCTGATCGTGCTCGCGGTTCTCTTGCCGATCATCCAGCTCAATACCTGGGTGAAGTGAGCCCCCCGATCGCCGGGTACGGCGATCGACCCCCCGTGGGGGTGGCGGGCCGGCTTGGGAGCGGCCCGGCGCTCGGCCCGCAGGGAAGTGAGCCCCTCGGCCGACGGGAACGTCGGCCGATCCCCCAAGGGGATGCGGGCCGGCTTGGGGCGGCCCGGCGCTCGGCCCGCGGCGGGATGCGCCGACTCGACGCGAGATTTGTGGCACGCAATCTGCATCAACAGACCTGCATTCGCGGGGCTGTTCAAGTCACCGTGGAACGCAAACTGTGCTTGAATGATCTCAGCGTCAGTTGAAGGAGGATCGCGCGATGCCCGCTTCCAACGATCTGGTCACGGTCTCGACCCGGCAGGGCAGCCTGCCGATCGCGCGCATGCGCAGCCTCTACCGCGTCGACGAGGTCGGCCGCAAGCTCGACAAGCTGCCGCAGAAGGAACACGAGAGCCTGCGCTCCACCTACGAGCGCATGCTCGAGAAAGGTCCGGAGCGCTTTCAGGTCAAGCCCTCGGGCCTGCCGGTGATGGAGCACCTCTACGATGAGCTGCCCAACTTCACCGAGGTGCTCGACGACATCAAGCGCCAGCTCGCGCTGTGCGAAGACAGCCGCGACGCGCTCGAGATCACGCCGCTGTTGCTGCTCGGGCCGCCCGGCGTCGGCAAGACGCATTTCGCGCGCGAGTTGTCGGTGCTGCTGGGCACCGGCATGGGCTTCATGGCGATGAGCTCGATGACCGCGGGCTGGGTGCTCTCGGGCGCGTCCAGCCAATGGAAGGGCGCGCGCCCCGGCAAGGTCTTCGAGACGCTGGTCGACGGCCAGTATGCGAACCCGGTGATGGTCGTCGACGAGATCGACAAGGCCGGCGGCGAGCACGCCTACGACCCGCTCGGCGCGCTCTACAGCCTGCTCGAACACGACACGGCGGGCTGCTTCACCGACGAGTTCGCCGAAGTGCCTATCGACGCGAGCCAGGTGATCTGGGTCGCGACCGCGAACGACGGTCGCGCCATTCCCGACCCGATCCTGAACCGCATGAACGTCTATGAAGTGCAGCCGCCGGACGCGCAAGCCGCGCGCCGCATCGCGGCGCGGCTGTACCGAAGCATCCGCGCCGATCACGGCTGGGGCCAGCGCTTCGAGACCGAGCCGCGCAGCGATGTGCTCGATGCGATGAGCGAGCTGGCGCCGCGCGAGATGCGCCGCGCCTGGATGACCGGTTTCGGCAATGCCAAGCTCGACCACCGCGACCACGTGCAGACCCGCGACCTGCCCGACGCACGCGCGAAGCGCGGCGCGATCGGGTTCATGCAGTAGGACTGCCCGACAACACTCAAGCGCGAGGAACCCGTTCCGTTCGGGACCTGAGGCGAGCGAGCCGTCGATGGCGGCGTGTGCCGCCACGGTGGCGGCGACGAATACGGTCATGGCGCTCGTATCATCGAACGCATGCCCACCACCCTGGACGGTCAACTCGTCGTTGCAATCTCGTCGCGCGCGCTGTTCGACTTCGAAGAAGAAAACCAGCTCTTCGAGGCCACCAACGACCGTGCCTACATGCGGCTGCAGCTCGACCGCCTCGACACCGCCGCGAAGCCCGGCGTCGCATTCTCGCTCGTCAACAAGCTGCTCGCCTTCAATGCCACGAGCCCGCGCGTCGAGGTGGTGATCCTGTCGCGCAACGACCCGGTCTCGGGCATGCGCGTGTTCCGCTCGGCGCAGCACTACGGGCTGCCGATCCAGCGCGGCGTGTTCACGCGCGGCGAGTCGCCGTGGCGCTATCTCAAACCGCTCAACGCGCACCTGTTCCTCTCGACCAACGAGGCCGACGTGCGTTCGGCGCTGGGTGCAGATGTGCCGGCAGCGCGCGTCTACCCGAACTCGGCGCGCGCCTCGACCGCGCACCCGAACGAAGTGCGGATCGCGTTCGACGGCGACGCGGTGCTGTTCTCGGACGAAGCCGAGCGCGTGTACCAGTTGAACGGGCTCGACGCCTTTCAGTTGCACGAGCGCGACCAGGCCACGACGCCACTGGCCGCCGGGCCGTTCAAGCCGCTGCTGCTGGCCTTGCAACGCCTGCAGCACGAGCCCGCGAAGGGCATGCGCATCCGCACCGCGCTCGTCACCGCGCGCAGCGCACCGGCGCACGAGCGCGCGATCCGCACGCTGATGGACTGGAACATCGAGGTCGACGAGGCGATGTTCCTCGGTGGCTTGCCGAAGGGCGAGTTCCTGCGCGAGTTCGAACCCGACTTCTTCTTCGACGACCAGACCGGGCACGTGGACTCGGCGGCCGCGCATGTGCCGGCCGGGCACGTGGCTTCGGGCGTCTCGAACTGCTGAGCCGTCGGTCGCCGCAGCACGCGGGTTTACCCAGCCCCTGATTCAGGGGGCCACCGCTTCGACTGTCACGCACGCTTCATGCTTGATGCCTAAGGTCCTTCTGCCAGATACGGCAAGCGCAAACGTTTGCCATCCCAACTTAGCGCACTTTTTTGTACTGGAGTAGCTGCATGTCTTATCGTCCCCTTGCCTTCACGCTGCGCGCCGCCGCCGCGCTGCTGGCGCTTCTGCCCCTGGCCTGGGCCGCGCCCGCGCATGCGGACGTGGTGATCAGCCAGGTCTATGGCGGCGGCGGCAACAGCGGCGCGACGCTGCAGCACGACTTCATCGAGATCTTCAACAACGGCAGTACCGCCACCAGCGTGGGCGGCTGGTCGGTGCAGTACGCGGCGGCCACGGGCACCAGCTGGCAGGTCACGGCCATCCCGGCCGGCACCACGCTGCAGCCGGGGCAATATTTGTTGATCCGCGAGGCGGCGGGCGCCGGCGGTTCGGTCGCCGTGGTCGGCGACGTCACCGGCGGCATCGCGATGGGCGCGGCCAGCGGCAAGGTCGCGCTGGCCAACACCAGCACGGCCTTGACGGGCTCCGCTGCACCCACCGGTGGCAGCGTGGTGGACATCCTCAGCTACGGCTCCTCGACACCGACCGAGGGCACGCCCACGGCGGTGCTGTCGGCCACCACGGCCGCACTGCGCAACAGCGGCGGCTGCACCGACACCAACAGCAACAGCGCCGACTTCATCGTCGGCACGCCGGCCCCGCGCAACGGCTCGACGACGCTCGCTCCCTGCGATGGCAGTGGTGGTGGCGGCAGCAGCGGTGGCGGTGGCGGCACGACACCGGTGGCCGCGGCCATCTACACGATCCAGGGCAGCGGCGCCACGAGCGCGCTGGCCGGTCAGACCGTGATCACCAGCGGTGTGGTCACCAAGCTCCTCAACAACGGCTTCTTCATCCAGGACCTGACCGGCGACGGCAACGCGGCCACGTCCGACGGCATCTTCGTGTTCACCTCGACGGCGCCACCCGCGGCCGCGCAGGCGGGCAACCTCGTGCAGGTGACGGGCTCGGTGGTCGAGTTCAGCTCCGGCGCCGGCACGGCCGCGACGCCGCTGACCGAGATCGGCAGCGTCACCGCCGTCAGCCTGCTGGGCAGCGGCTACAGCATCGCGCCCGCGCTCGTCACACTGCCGCTGGCCGAGGGCGACAGCCTGGAGCGATTCGAGGGCATGCTGGTGCGCATCAGCGGCACGCTGACGGTGCAGCAGAACTACTTCCAGGCCCGCTACGGCCAGCTCACGGTGGGCGCCGGTGGCCGGCATGAGACGCCGACCAATCACTATCGCCCCGGCAGCTCGCAGGCGGTGGCGATGGCCGACCTGCAGGCCCGCAGCCGCTTGCTGCTGGACGACGGCAGCTCGCTGCAGAACCTGAACCCCACGTCGTACGACTTCGGCAACGGCGTTCCGCGCGCGGGTGACGCGGTCTCCAATCTGGTCGGGGTGCTCGACTACGGCCTGGCCACGTCCACCGCCTCGGGCGCGGGCTTGTACCGGCTGCAGCCGACCGACATGCCGGTCTTCGCCGTCGCCAACCCGCGCATGACCACGCCGCCGACCGCCGGCGGCAACGTGAAGCTGGCCTCGATGAACGTGCTGAACTTCTTCACCACCTTCACCGACGGCACGACCGCCGACGGCCAAGCCGGCCAGGGCTGCACGCAAGGCGGCTCGACGACGAGCGCCAGCAATTGCCGTGGCGCGAACAGCCTCGCCGAGTTCCAGCGGCAACGCGCGAAGATCGTCGTCGCGCTCGCCGGCATGAACGCCGATGCGGTGGGCCTGATGGAGATCCAGAACAACGGCAACGTCGCAGCGCAGAACCTGGTCGATGCGCTGAACGCGCAGGTCGGCGCGAACGCTTACGCAGTCGTTCCGGCACCGGCGCAAGGCACCGGCGACGACGCGATCCGCGTGGCGATGATCTACAAGCCGTCGCGCCTGACGCTGGTCGGCGCATCGGTCAGCGACCCGGCCGCGATCAACAACCGGCCGCCGCTCGCGCAGAGCTTTGCAGCCGCGAACGGCGAGCGCTTCACGCTGGTCGTGAACCACCTGAAGTCCAAGAGCAGCTGCCCGTCGGCCAGCGATGCCAATGCGGCCGGCAACACCGATGTCGGCGATGGCCAGGGCTGCTGGAACGCGCAGCGCGTGCAGCAGGCGCAGCAACTGCGCACCTTCGTGGCGCAACTCCAGTCGAGCAGTGCCAGCAACGACGTGCTGCTGGTCGGCGACTTCAACGCCTACGCGCAGGAAGACCCGATCTACGACCTGACCAGCAGCGGCTACATCGACCAGTCCGGCCGCTTCGAGCAGCTCGGTTATTCCTACGTCTTCGACGGCACCGCCGGCCGCCTCGACCACGCGATCACCACGTCGACCCTGTCGGCCAAGGTGACCGGCGCCGTGCACTGGCACATCGATGCCGACGAGTCGCTCGCGCAGGACTACAACGTCGAGTTCAAGCAACCCGCCTGCGCGACCTGTGCGCCCGATCCGTATGACGGCACGCTGCCGTTCCGCGCGTCGGACCACGATCCGGTGCTGGTCGGGCTGAGCCTGTTCAAGAACTTCATCGGCACCGCCGGCCGCGACACCATCGTCGGCAGCGCAGGCGACGACGTGATCATCGGCGGCGCTGGCGCAGACACGTTGACGGGCGGCGGCGGCGTCAACGTCTTCGTCTACACCTCGACGCGCGATGCCGGCGACACGATCACCGACTTCGTGCCGGGCAAGGACTACCTCGACCTGCGCACGCTGCTGGAGAGCATCGGCTACAGCGGCAGCGATCCGCTGGCCGACGGCATAGTGCGCTTCGTTGCGGTAAGCGGCGGCACCAGCGTGCAGGTCAGCGGCCGCGCGCTGCTGACGCTCGCCGGTGTCGCACCCGGCAACCTCGACGGCGCACGCGATCTGATCCTGCGCTGAACGCACCTACTTGCATCCCGAAGGACACTTCATGAACTCCACCACCTCCCTTATTCCGAAGCGGCTCGTTGCGATCGGTGCGCTGGGCCTGCTGGCCCTGTCTGGCAACGCGGCTCACGCTCAAGCCACCACCGACAGCCTCGCCGGCTGGAGCGTCGATGGCGACGTGGTCTCGCAATCCGGTGCGATCACGCTGACCACGGCCTACCTCGATGGCGACAGCGATCAGTCGGCCAACTTGTCAGGGAACTCGGCGGTCGACATCGGCACGCTGGAAAGCGCCGCCGGCGTTCCGCTCTATGGACTCGACCTCTCGGCAGAGGAATACGGCACCGAAGGCTCGCTCATTGGCCAGAGCTTTGCAGCAACCGTCGGGCAGACGCTAAGCTTCGACTGGTCGTTCAGCACGCTCGAAACAATGTTCCAGGATCGCGCGTTCGTCGTGATCGACGGTCAGGTCATCACGCTGGCGACGGCAAGTGCGCCAGGTGCCGCGACACAGAGCTTCAGCTACACCTTCGCGCAATCCGGCATCAGCACGCTGTCGTTCGGCGTCATCGACACCGTGGACTACCTCGACGTGTCCTCGCTCAGCGTCTCCAACCTGCAGCTCGTCGGCGCAGTGCCCGAGCCCGCCACCACAGCGATGATGCTGGCCGGGCTGGCGTTGGTCGGTGGGCTGACGGCGCGCTCGCGCCGTCAGCGACCGGAATGATGCGGCAACGGTTTGGTCAGCGGCGCGCGGAGCGCCGGCGAACCAGGCTGCCGATGACCGCGAGGCCAGCCAGCATCAACGCATAAGTCTGCGGCTCGGGCACGGCCGCGGTCTGCGTCACTTCGGCGTACAGATCGGCCGATGCCGTCAGGCCTTCGCGCACGTGGAATTCCGATGCGCTCGACGCCAGGAAGCCATCGCCGGTGACGTTCTGGAAGCCAAGCAGCTTGACGCTGTACGTGACCGCGCCGATCACGAACGAGGTGGTGCTGAACGCGCTCGGCAGATTGACGAAGTCGGCATCGGCATTCGGGTCGATGCCGCCGTTCGTCGTGGACACAAGGTTGAAGGTGTAGTTGCTGACGATGTTGCCCAACGAGGGCGTCCCGAAGGCCAGAGTCAGCGCGAGGTCGACGCTGTCGGGCAAGGTACCGGCAGCCGTCGTGCCGTTGTGGTACGTGATCGTGCCGACCTTGAACGGCGTTTCGGTGACAGACGAGAACGCGCCGCCGATGAACGCGAGCGTGTTGTCGCCGGCACCGAAGCCCGTGCTGTCGCCCCACGTGAACGTCGGCGTGCCGACGCCCGTCGTCACGATGCTGCCGCCCGTCGGGTTCGGGTTCACCCATGTGCCGCTGGTGCTGCCCGCCACCGGGTCGGCAGCGGCGTGCAGGGCAACGGCGCTGAGGGCGCAGGCTGAAAGAATCGAGTTGAGCTTCATGGTTGTGTGTCTCCGCGGGTTGATGCGTGCTCATTGCACGGGCCGGCGAATTCTTTGCATGTCGACACCCGAGAAATATCCCCCGCACAGGGGGAGGAACCCCCTAGTTCGATACGAGCGCCAAGTTCGATTCGATGTGGCGAGCTCTTACCCGAGTCCAGCTTCGATTTCGGCCAAGACCCCCTGAACAGGGGGAGTGCATTTAGCACATGAGCCGACGCTACGTCCATAGAATGAACGTGAACAAGTTCGAATAGCTTCTTACGCGGTGTTGCTGTTGCTCTTTGACAAGCTGAACGGCCCGCCTGCCAGCACCGCTGGCGTCCTCAGCAAACTAACGAACAGCCAGGGTGGTCAACATGTTGAATTCACGCTTCCGGAAGACCTTTGCCGGCCTCGCCGTTTCTCTTGCAGCGGCATTTGGATCGGTCGGTTCGGCGCAGGCTGCCGTCTACCACGGGGTGTTCGATCCAGACTTCGGCGGTGCGCTCACCGGCCTGGACTGGAGCGGCAGCATTCTGTTCTCCGTCCCCGACTCCTGCCTCGCTTCTGCGGCCGCGAATGCCACCATTGGCTGCCCTGGCGCCACGCTCACCAGCGCCAGCGTGACATTCACCGGCCTGGGCAATGAAACGCTCGACTTCTCCAATGACTTGCTCGGCGCGATCCTGGGGATCACCTTCGATTCCAACAGCCAAGTCTCCGGGATCAACACGAGCTTCATCGGCGCCGTGCTGTCGACGACTCTGCCGACCAACGAGTTTTTCAACCTGCTGTTCAACGGCAGTACCGTGCTGCTGAGCTACATGCCGGGCGCGAACGACAGCCCCGGGTGCGCCTTCCTCCCCGGCTCGGGGTGCGGTTTTTCCACCACGCTGCCCGGCCACGGCATGACGGTCACCCTGGTGCCCGAACCATCGACCTATGCCTTGCTGCTCGCTGGCCTCGGCGCAGTGGCCTTCGTGACTGGGCGCCGGCGCCGCTGACCTGCTGACGAATCAGCGTCGGCGCGCGTGCCGCTGCGAGCGCGAGGGGCGCTCAGCTCACGCCGGAACGCGCTCCTGCTGCATGGTCAGCGCGGCCCTGATCACCTCGTCGATCTGCCAGTCGCGCCCTTCGCTCCAGGCCGAGTCGAAGTCGGTGAGCGACATGGCTTGGCGCATTGCCTCGAGCTGACCATGCCAGTGTCGTTCGCCGCGCGGCGAACGCGCGAGGCGAAGCCTGTCGCGCGTCAGCGCTGTCGCAGCAGCAAGGCACACAGCGATCTCGGCTCTGCCATCGAGGCGCGCGAGCACCACGTGGTCTTCGAGATTGCCGAGAAGTTCTTCCCACATCTCCGAGGCTCGGAAGGCCTTCAGCGCATCGGCCAGCCGGGCCTTGGCCGAGGCGATGTCGCCGGCCTGGAGATCGACCTTGCCCAGCCACCACAGCGCATTCGCCTCGCCGCGCTTGTCACCGGCATCCCGGCACACTGTCAGTGAGCGCTTGAAGCGCTGACACGCCCGCTCGCGGTCGCCGAATTCGAACGCACTCTGGCCCAGCACGAGTTCGCATTCGCCCTCGACCTCCTGGTGTTTGATCTCGCGAGCGATGGCCAGACACTGTTCCAGATACGCATTCGCCTGCGCATCGTCCTCGAGGTACAGCCCGATCTGGCCGAGGTGCAGCAGGCCGATGGCTTCGCCGACGCGGTCTCCGAGCTCGCGGAAGATCCGGAGTGCCTCCTGTTCGCCCACTTCGGCGCTCGCCGCGTCGCCGGCGTGCAGTCGGGCCAACGACAGTGTCGACAGGGTTGCGGCGATCTCGACCTGATTGCCCAGCCCGCGCCGCAGCGTCAGACAGGTCTCGAGCATCTCGCGCGCCTGGTCGAAGTCGCTCTGGCTTTCGGCGAGCGCCGCGCCCACGTACAAGGCATGCGCGTGCGCGACGTCCGAGGCCTGGATCGCCGGCATGGCCAACGCGGAGCGCACGGCGCTGCGACCTTCGGTCGCGTAGCCGCGCAGCATCCAGAAGCCGAGCAGGGCCACCGCCAGCTTCACCGCGATCAACGGATCGACACCGCCCGCCAGCGCAAGCGCCATCGCGCCGCGCACGTTGTCGTGCTCGGTCTCGAGTCGCCAGATCCAGTCGGCCTGTTCCGGGCCGTTCAAGCCCTGGTTGGCGCGCTTGGCCATCTTAAAAAAATAGTCGCAGTGCTGAGCCCCCGCCGCGGCCGCCCCGCCGGCAAGGTCGAGCTTTTCGCGCGCGTAATCGCGGATGGTCTCCAGCATGCGGTAGCGCGTGCCCTCGTCGCGTTCATCCAGCATGACGAGCGACTTCTCGACCAGCGACCCGAGCAAATCCAGCACCTCATCGATCGCCAGCGGGTCGGTGCCGCACACGTGTTCGGCGGCGGCCAGGTCGAAGCCGCCGGCGAAGACACCGAGCCGAGTCAGAACCGTCTGCTCGGCGTCGCTCAACAACTCGTACGACCAGTCGACCAGCGCACGCAAGGTCTGCTGCCGCTCCTGCAGGACACGGGCGCCGCCGGTCAGGAGCTTGTAGCGATCCTTGAGACGCGCGTTGATGTCTGACACCGAGAGCGCGCGGATTCGCGCGGCCGCCAATTCGAGTGCCAGCGGAATGCCTTCGAGGCGCGCGACCAGATCGGCCACGACGGGCGCCTCGCGCTCATTGAGTTCGAAGCTGGGCTTGTGGGCCCGCGCGCGATCGACGAACAAACGCACCGCCGGCGAACGCCGCAATGCCTCGAGGCCATCCTCGCGTTTCGGCACCGCCAGCGGCAGGATGGGATAGGCGCGCTCGCCGGGGATGCGCAGCGGCTGGCGGCTCGAGGCGATCAGGCCGACGTGTGCGGTCGCGCGCACGATCGCGTGGGCCAGTTCCGCAGACGCCGCGATCACGTGTTCGCAGTTGTCCAGGATGAGCAGCACGCGGCGCTGCTTGAGGTGCGCGCACAGCGTCTGCAGCAGCGGCCGGTCGGGCTCCTCGCGCACGTCGAGGGCTTGCGCCGCGACGTTCACGATGAGCGCGGGGTCGCGGATCGGCGCGAGGTCGAGAAACCACACGCCGTCCGGGTACTGATGCATCACCTCGGCCGCGGCCTGAAGCGACAACCTGGTCTTGCCGAGACCGCCCATGCCGAGCAAGGTCAGCAAGCGCGCGCTGGGCAGCAGGCTCTTGATGTCGTCGAGCTCGCGCTCGCGGCCGACGAACGACGAGCCCTGCTGCGGCAGGTTGTTCGGGATGTCACTGGCCGGCATCCACCAGTCGCCAGCGCGCACGACGCGAAAGACCTTCTCGGAATCAGGCAGCGGAACGGGCCGCGTATCCGACTCCGTCACCTCGAAGATCTCGAGCGGCTCCGCGACGCCCTTGACCATCCAGTGACCGTGCGACTGAACGCGCAGGTTCGTCTGGCCCAGATCGTCGCGCGCCTCGGCCGTCAGCAGCGTCTGCCCCGCCTGTGCAAGCGACATCACACGCGCGGCGGTCGGCTTCGCGAGCCCATCGACCTCGAGCGGTTTGGCGCCGCGTGCGATGTCTTCGGCGCTGTTGTCACGCAGCACGACCGGCCCGACGTGCACGCCCGCGCGGGCCTGAAGCACCACCGGCAGCGCAGCGAGCGCGCGGTGGTAGGCCAGCGCGTAGCCGACCGCGTCTGCCGCCGCGTCGAACAGCAGCAGCATGCCGTCGGTCTTGTCGATTTCGCGGCCGCGCCACACCGGCAGCAGCTGCCTGGCAACGCGGTCATGGGCCTGCCACACCGCGGCCATCGCGGCGTCGCCGAGCCGCTCCGAGAGCCGGGTGCTGTCGATCACATCGGTCAGGAGCAGGGCACGAATCTCACTCATGCGGCCGCCGAGTCGCGAGGGCTGCGCAACAGGGTTGGATCATCCATTCACCTGATTGCGGCCCATTGATCATGGGCCGAAGTTTAAGCGCCGCGGGGCTGATCGCGGGGCCTGCTTGCCCCCTAATCGATGGATCGGAGTGCGTCGATGTCGATCACCCGCACGCCGCCGTATTCGATGCGGATGCAGCCGCGCGCCTGCAGCGCACGCAAGGCCTCGTTGACCCGTTGGCGCGACAAGCCGATGAGGTAGCCCAGCTCTTGCTGCGTGATGCGCAGCAAGGTGCCCACGCCGGGGTAGAGCACCGGGTGGAACAAGGCTGCCAGACTGCGCGCCACGCGCGCGTCGGCGTCGCTCATGCGGTCGATCTCGCGCGCCGCGATGAACTGGCCCAAGCGCTCGTTGAGCTGCTGCGTAATGAAGCGGTTGAACGGGATGCTGCGGTCGAGCAGCCAGTGGAAGGTCTCGACGTCCAGGCCGGCGACCACGCTCTTGCGCAGCGCCTGGATGTTGTAGCGATAGACCTCGCGCTTGATCACCGTGCCCTCGCCGAACCAGCCGCCCGGCGGCACGCCGGTGAAGGTGATCGGCACGCCGAGCGCGCTGTCGTTGCTCATCTTCAGCAGGCCGTCGATGACGCCGAACCAGTAGGTCGCCTGCTTGCCGACGCGGCACAGCAGCTCGCCGGCATCGACCTGCACGACCCTCACGTCGGCCGCAGCCACCGCATGCTCGTGCGGGTCCAGTGTCTGCAGCCAGGGGATGTCGTCGAGCTCGCGCGGCGTCGGCGCACGGGCGCGTTGGTGAAGCTGGCGAGCGGAGGTAGCGACAGGTTGCATCGAGGGAAACACCCGAGGGGAGTGTCCCTAGGATTGTCGTCAGAACGACAGATAGGCGTCAAACTTGTTTTTACATTCACGATCGAACGACGCCCACCGAGACCCTGCGTGACCACGACCACCTTCCCTCGCCTGCTGCTGAGCCACGCCACTGAACGGCCTGCCGCCGCGGCCTTGCGCGAGAAGGAATTCGGCATCTGGCAGACGCTGAGCTGGCGCGCGCTGGCGACCCTGGTTCGTGAACTCGCTGGCGGCCTGGCGCAAGCCGGGCTGCAGCGCGGCCAGCACCTCGTCGTCGTCGGCGAGAACCGGCCACGGTTGTATGCGTCCATGCTGGCGGCTCAGTCGCTCGGTGCGATCCCCGTGCCGCTGTACCAGGATGCCGCGGCTGCGGAGTTCGTGTTCCCGCTCGTCAATGCCGAGGTCGTGTTCGCGATCGTCGAGGACCAGGAGCAAGTCGACAAGCTGATCGAGGTGCGCGCGCAATGCCCGGCACTCGCACGCATCTGGTTCGACGACCCGCGCGGCCTGCGCCACTACGCCGAGCCCGGGCTCGCGCCGCTCGATACGCTCATCGACGAGGGCCGCGCCTTCGACGCGCAGCACCCGACCCGGTTCGACGACGCGGTCGCGCAAACGCAGCCCGCCGATGTCGCCGCGATGTTCTTCACCTCCGGCACCACCGGACAACCGAAAGGCGTGGTCCACACGCATGCCAGCCTGATCGACCGCGCGCAAGCCGGTGCCAGTTTCGACAAGTTGACGAACGCCGAAGAAGTGCTCGCCTACCTGCCGCCCGCATGGGTCGGGCAGAACATCTTCTCGTACGCGCAGTGGCTGGTCTGCGGCTACGTCGTGAACTGCCCCGAGTCGGCGAGCACGGTCGCGATCGATCTGAACGAGATCGGGCCGACCTACTACTTCGCACCGCCGCGCATCTTCGAGGGCCTGCTGACGACCGTGATGATCCGCATGGAGGACGCGGGCACGATCAAGAAGTGGCTCTTCCAGCACTACATGACGCTCGCCCGGCGCATCGGCCCGCAGCTGATGGACGGCAAGCCGATCTCGGCGCTCGACAAGCTGCGCTACGCGCTCGGCAACGTGCTGATCTACGGCCCGCTGCGCAACACGCTGGGCTTCTCGCGCGTGCGCGTCGCGTACACCGCGGGCGAGGCAATCGGGCCTGATCTGTTCAGCTTCTACCGCTCGATCGGCATCAACCTGAAGCAGCTCTACGGCTCGACCGAGACCGCGGTGTTCGTCTGTCTGCAGCCCGATCACGAAGCCCGCGCCGACACCGTCGGCGTGCCGATAGCGGGCGTCGAGATCAAGCTCAGCGACAGCGGCGAAGTGCTCGTCAAGTCCACCGGCCTGCTGCGCGAGTACTACAAGAACCCGGCCGCCACCAGAGAGGTGCTGACCGCGGACGGCTGGTACCACACCGGCGACGCCGGCTTCATGGATGCCGGCGGTCACCTCAAGATCGTCGACCGCGCGAAAGACGTCGGCCGACTGATGGGCGGCGCGTTCGATCAGGCGATGTTCGCGCCCAAGTATGTCGAGAACAAGCTGAAGTTCTTCGCGTTCATCAAGGAGGCGGTGGCCTTCGGCGACCAACGCGAGAAGGTCTGCGCGTTCATCAACATCGACATGGAAGCAGTCGGCAACTGGGCCGAGAAGCACAACCTGCCGTACGCCGGCTACACCGACCTCGCGCAGAAACCCGAGGTCTACGCGCTGATCCGCGACTGCGTCGAGAAGGTCAACGCCGACCTGTCGGCCGATGCGCTGCTCGCCGGCAGCCAGATCAGCCGCTTCCTGATCCTGCACAAGGAGCTCGATGCCGACGACGGCGAACTCACGCGCACGCGCAAGGTGCGGCGCGGTTACATTGCCGAGCGCTACCAGGTGCTGGTCGATGCGCTGTACGACGGCAAGACGAGCCAGTACATCGAGACACCGGTCAAGTTCGAGGACGGCCGCAGCGGCATGGTCTCTGCCGAGCTGAAGATCAGCGATGCGAAGACCTTCGCGGTGGTGGGACAAGCCGCATGAGAAAGATCGGCGAGGTCATCCTCGACGTGCACCACATCTCGCTCGCGTTCGGTGGCGTGAAGGCGCTGACCGACATCAGCTTCGATGTGCGCGAGCACGAGATCCGCGCGATCATCGGCCCGAACGGCGCCGGCAAGAGTTCGATGCTGAACTGCATCAATGGCGTCTACCAGCCGCAGCAAGGCACGATCGCATTGCGTGGCCAAACCTTCAAGCACATGAATTCGCGCCAGGTCGCCGAAATGGGCGTCGCGCGCACCTTCCAGAACCTCGCGCTGTTCAAGGGCATGAGTGTGCTCGACAACATCATGACCGGCCGCAACCTGAAGATGAAGAGCAACCTCTTCATGCAGGCGCTGCGCCTCGGCCCGGCGCAGCGCGAAGAAGCCGAGCAGCGCCTGTTCGTCGAACGCATCATCGACTTCCTCGAGATCCAGCCCTATCGCAAGACGCCGGTCGGGCGCATGCCCTACGGCCTGCAAAAGCGCGTCGACCTCGGCCGCGCGCTCGCGATGGAGCCGCAGGTGCTGCTGCTCGACGAACCGATGGCCGGGATGAACGTCGAAGAGAAGCAGGACATGAGCCGCTTCATCCTCGACGTCAACGACGAGTTCGGCACGACCATCGTGCTGATCGAGCACGACATGGGCGTGGTGATGGACATCAGCGATCGCGTGGTCGTGCTCGACTACGGCAAGAAGATCGGCGACGGCACGCCCGACGAGGTGCGCAACAACACCGACGTGATCAGTGCGTATCTGGGGACTTCGCACTGATGGGCTTCTTTCTCGAAACCCTGTTCGGCGGCCTGATGGTCGGCATGCTGTATTCGCTGATCGCGCTCGGCTTCGTGCTGATCTACAAGGCCAGCGGCGTCTTCAACTTCGCGCAGGGCGCGATGGTGTTGTTCGCGGCGATGGCGATGGCGCGCTTCTACGAGTGGATCCCGAAGTGGTTCGGCTTCGACAACAAGATCCTCGCCAACGTGCTCGCGTTCGCCGCCGCGATCCTCGTGATGATCGCGGTGGCCTGGGCCATCGAGCGGCTCGTGCTGCGCCATCTCGTGAACCAGGAGCACATCACGCTGCTGATGGCTACTTTAGGCATCACCTACTTCCTCGAAGGCTTCGGCCAGACCTTGTTCGGCTCCGGCATCTACAAGATCGACGTGGGCATGCCCAAGGACCCGGTGCTGGTACTCGAGGGCCTGTTCCCCGGCGGCGTGCTGATCAACAAGGAAGACCTGTACGCAGCGGTGATCGCCGCGGTGCTGGTGGCGCTGCTCGCGCTGTTCTTCCAGAAGACCGCGACCGGCCGCGCGCTGCGTGCGGTCGCCGACGACCACCAGGCGGCGCAGTCGATCGGCATCCCGCTCGGTCGCATCTGGATCATCGTCTGGTCGGTCGCCGGCGTCGTCGCACTCGTCGCCGGGGTGATCTGGGGCAGCAAGCTGGGCGTGCAGTTCTCGCTGTCGCTGGTCGCGCTGAAGGCGCTGCCGGTTGTCATTCTCGGCGGGCTGACCTCGGTGCCGGGCGCGATCATCGGCGGGCTGATCATCGGCGTCGGCGAGAAGCTCTCGGAGATCTACATCGGGCCGATGTTCGGCGGCGGCATCGAGATCTGGTTCGCGTATGTACTGGCGCTGTTGTTCCTGTTGGTCAGGCCACAGGGCCTGTTCGGCGAAAAAATCATTGATCGCGTCTGACCATGCTGTACAGAGAAAACGGCCAGTTCAAGTCGAGCTACCGCACCGACCAGCAGATCTTCCCGATCCTGCAGGACCGCGTCGCGATGCTCGCGCTGCTCGTGCTGGCCTTCGTGATCGTTCCGCTGATCGCGTCGCCGTACCTGTTGACCGCGATCTTCATCCCGTTCCTCATCCTGTCGCTCGCGGCGCTCGGGCTGAACATCCTCGTCGGCTACTGCGGCCAGATCTCGCTCGGCACCGGCGCGTTCATGGCCGTCGGCGCGTACGCGGCCTACAACGTTCAGACGCGCATCGACGGC
>Ga0307515_10011861_pt1 | contig 16480 bp, 3 predicted proteins | sample 17_EM_MG_FD_194513 | JGI IMG/M metagenome (GOLD analysis project Ga0307515, IMG submission 194513) | Populus trichocarpa ectomycorrhiza microbial communities from riparian zone in the Pacific Northwest, United States - 17_EM | ecosystem: Host-associated > Plants > Roots > Unclassified | place...
GTATATCTCAGTATTCGCGGGTTTACTTACTTACTACACCAACAAAAAGGACAAGATTAGTAGTAGCCGTATATCTTAGTATTCGCGGGTTTACTTACAAGCTACACTAATAAATAAGATAAGGTTAGCAGCGGCTAAATATCTCGGTATTTGCGGGTCTACTTACACCCTATACTAATAAACAGGATAAGGTTAGCAGCAGCTGTATATCTTAGTATTTGCGGGTCTACTTATAAACTACACCAATAAAAAGGACAAGGTTAGCAGTAGCTATATATCTCGGTATTCGCGGGTCTACTTACACCCTATATTAACAAATAGGACAAGGTTAGCAGTAGCCGTATATTTTAGTATTCGCGGGTCTACTTACAAACTATACTAATAAATAGGATAAAGTTAGCAGCAGCCGTACATCTTAGTATTTACAAGTCTACTTACTTCCTACAACTAAGTGTGTTAGTAAAATATCTAGAATGTACTCTAGGAATATTTACCCTCTATACCTACACCGTTAGCTAAAATAATATTATCTAGTTGCTATTAAACCCTACCTTAAATAATCTATCCTTTTACGTATCTTGACCTATTAGAATAAGTTTAACCGTAGCTAATAGAGATATCGATATATTGTACAAGGTTGCGTAAGTTAACTCCCACGCTAATAGCTCTTGAGTTTGGTTGCGCTTTTATGCTAGGGTTAAAGGATAATTCTAGGACTTTGTTTGCGAAGGCGGGGCAGTTCAATCAAGTTGCTACCTACATATGTCGGTCCTGCAATTATTCCGGACTCAGGTCAGCTGACCGTTTTCACTACAGCGCTAAGCTAAGCCAAATATCTGCAAAGGCTCATTAAGACAGGCAGTATAATTAGCGGTATTTATAGCAGGTGATTAAAGTGTAAAATACTTCAAGCTCGCCCCCGCTAGCAGGGAGGGTGGCCGAGCCGCACCGACTAGACCCTTGTCGAGGTGGCGTTTCCCAGATATTAGCGGTTAAAGCTCTAGCGCAATTATTATGTGGGGTGTTATCCATTTAACCAAAGCCTCTTTCCTTAGCTAAAGAAAGGTGGCCGCTGTAGAGTCGGCCGCCATAATTATAGGAGGTGGGTTCGTCTGGGATTTTAAATGTGCGGCCTAGAGCGATTGTTATTAATGGTGGTTATTAATAGAGCTATTGCCCTACAAGGCTGGGTCTGCCTTTTATTACTTAAAATATTTAGGCGGTTAATAAGCCGAGACCTATATCTTTACAGGTGACTTTGTTCTACTACCTTCCACTTACGCGCGTAAGCGTAGTGTCCGCCTTTAAACTATAATCCCCTTACTTACAACAAACCGACTTAAGGCATGCCAATTAATACTATTAGTGCCGAGATAGAAAATGTATGCCTTCTTTACTTCCCCCTTCGCGTTCAAATTTTATAACTAATGTAGCTATTATAGGAAATTACGATCCTTTAACATAATGTCTGCTTTAAGCTTAACTGGCTCTTAGATATAAATCCAAAGTATTTCCAGCTAATCTGTAATTAGGCGCTTATACTTTCCGCAGCTATTAATTCTATAGCTATATACCATGTTGCTACTAAAGACTTATTTAAAGAAGATTTATAGAATTATAATAGTGATTTCATCGATCCCAGCAAGCTCCTTTTGGCTTCTAGTTTGTCCCCTTTACCTATAGGTGAGCTAGCTAAACAGACTAAGGCAAGCACTGCTAATTAGTTTTCCTCTTATAACGGTGATTTAACGCCATTTTAAGGCGCCAACACGACCCCCTAAAAGTCTCCCGCGCCTTCTCTTTAACACCCTTTATCCTATACGGAAAACCAGTTCCCCTCCGTAGCTACAAACTCATTAATCTAAAGTGCGGAGACATTGCAGCAAAGTCCTAGTAGTTAACCCTATAACTATACGGATAATTAGAAAGGAGAGAAAGAACAGTTACTATCTTAGGTAGACGAGTAACACCGTGAAGAGCCTTAATAATTAATTAACTATAATCTCCAATATGTGAGGCGGGACGACCAAATATAGGCGCGTAAAGAGGGGCAGGATAAGGTAGAGTTGGATAATATTTATAGACGGGATAACGTAATGGAAGAAGTTAGATATAATCCTAAACCGCAAAGCAAAACATACTAGAGAGAAGGAGCACAATTACCTGCGAATAAAAAGTAACTATAGCGAGCTAAGCCTACCAAAATACCAAATACAGCAATTACTAGGTTTGGAAGGACGATATTAGAGCGGCTTCGGAGCAAACGAAAAGTTAACGATTAATACTCCTATAAGGTTAAGAGGCTACAGAAACAAACTCTAAAGGAGATTCCACCTATCTATAACTGTAAATTTCCGTTAATAGAGATATATTAAACCTTTGCTGACCGTAGCTCGTTGGACAATTCTAATAGGCTCTGGCTCCTTACTTGCTTATTCTTCGCGGTTGCTAGCTAGAACACTTTTGTACAGCTATAGAATTCCTATCTTACTATTTAGGAGAGTATAAGTACAGTTATTCTTTCTTTTAGTAATACAGTATCCGCAAATATGGAGTCTCTAAATCAATTGGATGTCTTACTTACTACAGCTTTTATTATAAAGCGATTCCACCTAATTAGATTAGTGGAAGCTCGCACGTAGCTAGAATAGAATTACCGGCTTTAACCGGTCTGGTAAACTAGACGTTGGCGGAATAAAGAGCGAATATCGGAACTAGGTCACTGCGGCCGGGCTACTTCCCGCGCTCTAGACGACATGCTATCCTAGGTATATCCTAAACTTATAAGATATATAGTTAAGTATAATAAACGACTAACTACCCTAAAAAATAGACTTAGTTAGGGACGCAACTAGCATATACTAGCAGCTTAATTTAGCACTGGTATCCTTGCTTTAGTCCTAACTAATAGTGATTTTGGTATTTATAACCGCGAGTAAGCTTCCTTCCTGCTAGTAGAATCTACACTAGGCTAACTTCCTATAGTATTAAAAGACTTCTAGTAGATGATTTTAAATTGCTTATTAATATTTTAGATAAAGAATGTAGTGGTTTTTTCTATAAATATAGCCAATAGATAACTTACTTTCTTAATCTCCTCTTAGGACCAATTCTAGAGAGAAAATATATGCTTAAGGATACGGATAGATCCCTCGTAAAGGAGGAGCCATTTAACTCGTTAGGTTTGATAGAATACCTAGAACTAGATAGGTAAATATTAGCGTAGATTTTGCAGTATATAGGGATGTGTGTTAATTATATATATAAATTATTACAACCAAAAGGCTTAATATAGCTCTTACTATGTCTATTTATGAACTTTACGTAAAGACAAATTTAATAGGTATTATATTTAGGTTTAGGGCTTCTAGGAGGCTCTTAATTCTAAAAGAACTAATCTTAATTACCTATTTCTACCTTTATTTTTTAGTATAATCACTATAGAGGAACTATTAACAGTGTAGATGGTAGTAAAAGAATAAAAGATTAGAGATATGGTAAAGTGTAAGGCTTCGCACGCCTAAGGCAATACTAAGCCAGGTACCTATACTGCGCTATGCCGCGCATAGGGCCGGGATAATAAAATATGCACCTTACTCCTTACAATAAGCAATAACTAAGGGAGCACCCGACTGACCTAAAAAAGTCTTTTATTTGACGCCTAAAATTAGGTACTCGATTTTTAAGGTCTACTTAATCCCCTAAACCTTCTTAACATTATTGCCTCCTCTTTAGCGCTTGGCCCTGAGTTAAGCAGCAATGCTAATTATTTAAGTAATAGGAAATTCTATTAATAACTCTCTACTCCACCTAATTGCTTTTATGGTATTTTAAGTCCGAATAAATCTAGAATGTTTTCTCGATGGGCATTCTTGTCTTATCTTTACGCTTACTCTAGTTACTCTTATTTATATCAGCCCCGATCTTAATATAACGCTTAATGGCCCTATTTCTAGTCTAACCGCTATACTTAATAAGAAAGGGAATAAGCCTCGCCATTTTGCTATAACGTATAGTCTTGTAAATATTACGATACTACTTAATTGCTTCGAGCCCGGCGAGGATATACATCTCCAACTTCTACAATTGCGCCTCCGTAGTGGCACACTTATAGTATACACTCTTAAAGATACGAAACTCTTAGGGCGTATTAACAACTAACTAAAAGTAATCTATAAATACCAACCAAAGCTAGAGGTTTCTTTTAGATGTGTTAAAGACTGGCGCGGATATAGACCTAGAGATTACCCTATTTATATATAAATGGTAAACGCTAGTACCTCCCGGGATATCTGGCAAGAATTTAAAGCCGCTGTAAGTACTCTTAATTAAAGGCTTCTCTAATAGACATTCGGCTGATAATACTAAGTTAAGGAAGAACCGTTTAAAGCCTGAGAAGGGGAAATGTCTATTAGAGGCAGGAGATATTAGCTAGAATAATATAATAAAGCGTCAATCGTAGATATATGGTAATTTGAGAGATGGAGTTAAGAAATAATATTCTTAAGTTTTTCTATCTAAGGCTAGAGGAATTTAAAAAGAGACTAAGGTTTTATTTAACTTAGCTATATTTATAACTATAAATAAAGAGTGCTATATTAGGCACTTCTAACTTTAAAAGGCTTATTATATTAATTCCGGCGTCCCATACTCTAAATTACAGCTATATATACCCTATAATGTCCTTATATTCTAGACATTATTTAGATTATTTTCCGCACACTATACGCCGTTTTGTCTAGCCGTATTACACTTGCGCGTGCACTTATTAGAGTAAAAGTGACCGCAACTATACGAGAGTGTTTCCCAAACATATATAGTATGCCTTTAGAGACGAGTTAGCTGCTTTCTGTGGATAGTAAGGAACGATCTCATAAATTTGAGGCAGAATGCTGGCTCTTCTTTTGTAGGAATTTATAGTTTTATAGCTTTTTATGGAGTAAAGTATAGAGATACCTTACTTCCTATTATTAACCTTTATCCAATTTTAGACATATCTTTAATATATTATTAAGATTTTCTTCTTTTCCATTATTAATTTAATATACCTCTTTATTCTCCTACTAACTACTCTTTTAAGCTAATTCCTTAGCGTATCCTAGCCCTACCGCTGTATATAAAACCTTAACCTCTACTAACCCGCAATTAGTACTGGTCCTACCTAAATAATTTTGCCTATATATTTTTAAAAGACTAGACGTATAATAAAAAGATTCTAAATGCTTATAACAAGACTTATTATATAAGGTCTAATACCTTTAGTCCTTATAACTAATGCATATATACTAAGAGCGGCAGTTATGTTAAGGTAAGCTTTCCTATCCTTAATAGGTTTCCATTACTAACTTTAAACTTTAAATAGCCTGGGCGTAAGTGGTGATAACCCTTTAATATCCTTAACTACTATATTGCCTAAGCTCTCTCTTATTCTAGCGCCAATGCTAAATATCTAGGTTAAATCCGAGACTACACCACAGCTATTTATACCGCCTATAATTCCTAGTAAGCTAGCCAGTAACGCCTAATAAGGGAGTAAGGCTAGTATACTAAGAATAGGGTAAAGGATGGGGGTAATAAGAAGAAGGTCGTCGATTACTATAAGAAGGAGTTTGTGTATACGCATTAAGTTTTAAAAAAGCACAATATAATGCGGTATTAGGTAGGTTACCCTTTAGGTACCTAGCGGATAAGTAACTAACAGTTACTATAGTAAGGTCTTAGTGGTTCTAGACTTTATTAGCTAGCTAATATCTCTATTTATTCTAGGCTTAAGCGTGTCTTTATTAACTATAAGCTTACACCTTAAGAGCTTTGTTAGTACTAGTTTAGACCTAATATTAGTACTAAGCGTTTAAGAGCCTCTGCTTCTTCTATACCTTATCAGCTTGCCCCTATTTTTATACCTACCCGTACTTCTACTAAGGGTTCTAGATTTTATTCCCATTAGCTATTACTTAGTAGGCCAATAGATACTAATCCTTTACCTAAGGATAAGGCATAGTAGCTTTTAATTTAGGTATTTAGGATTAATTCTTATATATAGTAGTAATTAAGAATCTTAATTAGTGCTTAAAAAGGCCTTATAAGGCATTCGGGAAGGTATAGGAACACTATTCCTAATATAGACTAATAAATAGAAATGCAATTCTAGCAAAATACCCTATTAATTCTATGCTATATACGTAAAAAGGCTAAGAACCTATTCTGCCTTAGGTCGTAGCCCTAATTAATCCTTATAGTTTCCGGGGCCTATCTATTCCATATCTAATTTAACCTATTTCTTACTCTTTAGGGCCTCTTACGGCCTGCCATAAGCTTTCTTTATATGTTACGATGACACTATAGTATTAAAGCGCTTTCTGTAATTTATAGATTGCGGACCTTAGTCCCAATATTCTTTTAGAATATCTTCGCGGTAATTCATGGTAATCCTCTAGTTTCTATATAAAGTCCTTAGCGGGCCAGCCTAGCCATTTAACTTTATATTAAAGCTTGTTCTTAATAGACTTATAGCGTAATATAGCTTTAGCCTTATACCGCTCGCCTACTACTTTAGGGTATTTAATTGGGCCTAAACGGAAGTTCTTTTCCAGTAGTAGTCTATACTATAGCTCTAGTAGGTTTATATAAAACACTAAATATATATGGGCTATAGATGGGGGTAGCTAAAGATAGTAGGCTAGCTTACTAATTTGTTTCTTAACTTAAAAGGGACCTAGGTATCTTATATTAAGCTTCTTTAATAGCTAACGGGTTTTAATATTTGTTAAATATAATAAAATCTTATTACCTACTCCAAAATGCTTATCTTAGTATTTGCGGTTATATAAGAGTCTCTACTACTCTTAGGCATCTTATAGGGTCTACTTTATATACTTCTATTATTCCTCCTATTCCTAAAGGTATCCTTATACTCTTTAGTAAATATCTTTAAACTTCCCAATAAGATCCTATAATTAATTATGCGGCCTTAGCTAGTAATTTCTAGGTATACTATTAAACCCAAATAGTTAGACGCCATAGGCAATCTAGATTAGTGTATACTTATGTAATATATATTACTTTAAATTATAAGCATACTCCGCGTACGAAAGTAGCTTACACTAGTTGTCTTGCTAGTAGTTTAAATATATTTGCAGGTAAGACTCCAGTTCCTAATTCTAGCGTTCTGTTTACCCATCCGTTTATAAATAGAAAGCTATACTATAATAGTAGTCTATCTTTAAATAAAAGCGTAGATTTAATTAGTACTAGTTTATAAAGACGCTGCCCCTATTAGTAATAATAGAGTATAGTTAATCTACTTTAAAAACGCATTTCTCCTTAATTAGGTTTATAAGCGCTTATATATTAATTATCTTATTAACGGAAAAGTATTAAACGTACTTTAAAAACCTATTAATAAGTACAAGGACTAAATTATATATTTGTTCTTGCTTATCTTTTAATAGCGGAAGATCTGTAATAAAATCTATAGTGTAATATTACTATAGTTTACTAGTAGGAGGAACCGATTTAAGTAGACCCTATAGCTTATACCTTCGGATTTTATATACTTAACACTTCTTATAATAGCTAATATATTCCTTTGCTTCCTAATTAAGCTTTAGCTAATAGTATTTACGTTAAAGTAATTCTACTATCTTAGCTTAACTATAGTAGCCGCCCAAAAGATTATTATAATTCTTTATAAGAATCTTCTATTATAGATTTGCTTCTTATAGCACCCAAACCTTGCTATATTTATGTAGTAGGCCTATTAAGTCTATTTCCTAATGGTAGCGCCTATTAGCTTCCTTTCTATTACATTTCTAGTCTACTTCTGCATTAAAGATGGCATAGGAGGTATCCCTCCGTTATACCTTATAGATAAAATCCATTAATCTTTTAGATAGTTCCTAGATAAAAGCTATTTTATCTTATACTACTCTAAATACGCAACTAAATGGTACTATAGATCTTACAACTCTCTAGTGCGCATATATTAGGAAGGCCGCTATAAAGTTAAAGTCCTTTAGTTATTATAGGGCTCTAGGTTCTGCTTACTCTATAGCTTCGCTTTTAGTTTAAGGGGATAGCTTAGTAATTAGAGGTAGTATATTACTAGATTTCGAGAGTATATTAGGGACATCCTGTCTAAGTATATTTGGACCCTTATTAGTAATAGACTGGGTACTAGCTAAAATATTAGTAAAAGCTAATAGGGTTTGAACCGCCTAAGACTTAATACTTATAGCTATAGGTACTTAAGTATCCTATACCCAGAGCTTATTCTATAATATAGGGAGTAAGATATCTATTATCTATTTTCCTTCTCCCGTTTTAAAGCCTTTAGTATAGTCTAGCCGTTATAACGGTCTGTTAGTAGGGTTATTTTCCTTAGCTTATATTCAATCTTAAAATTAAATTACATAAGCTTCTCTGCCTATTTAGCTTATTAAGGTATAAGCTCCTTTATAGTTATAAAGTAGCGTAGATTATAATAATTTAAGAGTATATAAGTAGTATAGCTCGCGTGCTTAAGGTAGTATTGCCACTATTTAAAGTAGTTAACTATGGCTAGTAGTTCCTTATCGTGGGTATAATACCTAACTTTAGGTCCCTAAAATTTTCTACTATAGAATGCTATTAGTCTCTAGTGGAGCTAGGTAGGGTCTAGATGCCTATTAGGTTATAGTAAAATACTAGCAAAGGCAAAATTTAATATATTAGCAACTATTATTAGTAGCTAATCTAGGTTAAAATGCCGTAATAGTAGAGCTTCTATAAACTTTTTGTGTAGTTTTTAAAAGGCTTCCTATATCTTTCCGGGCTATATCCATAGTTTATATTATTTAGTTAGTCCCTTCTTAGTTTTCTTCCCTTCTACCTTTAAGCTTTTTACTTTTTAGACTAGGTCTTAAAAAGCTTTAGTAATATAGTTAGATAGGTATTAGGTGACGTCTAAGTAGTTATAAATAAAGCGCCTATAGAAATTGGCAAAGCCTAGAAACACTTAAATATTCTAATAGCTCTCTAGCTCCGGCCACTCTTAGATTGTCTATACCTATACTAGGTCCATAACTACGCCTATAGATGTTATAATACAGCCCAAAAACTTAACCTGCTTAGTGTTAAAGATATACTTTAACGCCTTAGCGTAGAGACCCTAATTATCTAAACGTTCCAGCACTTTGCGGACGTATTACTTATACTAATCCTTATCTTTTAAGTAGATTAAAATGTTATCTAAATAGATAATATATATATGGTTAACTAGTCCCCCTAAGGCTCTATAAATATACAATTAAAATATTATAGGCGTATTGGCCAGCCTAAAAGGCATCACCAAATACTTAAAGTGGCCGTATTAGGTTTTAAAGGCGGTCTTCTACTTATCCCCCTTTTTAATACGGAGCCCATAATAGGCGTCTTATAGATCTAGCTTTATAAAGATCTTAGCCCTAGATAGTTAATCTAGCATTTTACTAACTAATAGTAGTAGGTAACGGTTCTTAATTATAATCTTATTAAGACCGTAATAGTCTATATATAGCCTTATAGTCCTATCTGGTTTTAGGATAAAGAGAATTAGTATGCCTACTAGCGACTTACTAGGCCGGATCTATCCCTTTTCTAGTAAGCCGTTAAGGTACTCCTATAGGATCTTAAGCTCTTTATAAGAGAGGTTATAGATAAGAAGATTTAGCGGCTGCTTACCTTCTTTTAAATTAATTATATAATTGTATTCCAAGTTCTGTAAAAGGACTTTAGCTTACCTACCCAAAAATACCCTTAGTAAGTCCCTTAGGCCTACTAGAATATTTAATAAATTAGGGTTGCGTTTGTCCTCTATATTATTATTAGGTAGGTCCTAGAGCTCCCTTAGGACGCTTATAGGTAGCATTACGCGCTATAGTGGTTGTTTATATATAGTTACCACTGTATGTTAAATGGTTTTATGCAGTAGCTAGTAGAGGGTAGGGAACTCCTTAACGCAGCGTTTAAGGTGCTATAGTATACTCTCTGCGTATTGCTTAAGCTAGAGTAACCTATAATAATAGAAATATCTTATAAGATCTTCGAGATCCCCGTCTCCCTATAATATCTCTATAACCTATCTAGTAGTTCCTTATAGGGTATCTATTATAAAAGGGTTATTACCTATATTAGGCTCTATACCCATTTTACTATAGAATAGGGGTTAGATCTAATACTCCTTTAGGTATAGGGCGTATATTATTTTACCTAGAGCTATATCCTCTAGGATATCTTTTAAGCTTATTAGTAATATACGTCCTTCCAATTTTTTATTATTCCACTATTTAAAGGCTCCTATTTTAAAGCGTATCTTAAAATCTACTTCTATAAGCTAAGGATATTTAAGAATAAGGTTATAATCTATAAAATTAGCCACCTAGAAGGGTTATGGGCTAACCACCTTAGTGCGGTTGTGCATATTAGCTACTAATACTGTAAGCTTATATGCGCTAACGTACTCCATGGGTAAGCGGCCCACACGGGTAAGCGGCCCACCTTAAAACCCCACCAAAAACTAGAAAAATCACACCTTAATATCTTAACAACCACTTTATAATATATTCTAATAATTTGGATTTAGACTTTTATATACAATCTATAGCTTTTATTAAAGTTGCATCGTAAATAGGTTAATAGTTTTTAAGATATAGTAATTTAGCCTCATTTGGCCTCGTTTTAGCCTCTAAATTATAATATCTTAAAAACTACTAATCTATTTGCGATGCAACTTTAATAGAAGCTGTAGAGTATATATAAAAGTCTAAATTTAAATTATTGGAATTTATTATTAGGTGGTTGTTAAGATATTAAGGTGTGATTCTCCAATTTTTGGTAAGTTTTGAGGTGGGCCGCTTACCCGTGTGGGCCGCTTACCCATGGAGTACGTTATATAGTTTGATCTCATACTTATCTAGAAAGCCTATAATAGGTTTCCGCCACCTTAGTAATGGGATAAGTTTATACTCTTTTGCCAAATTATACCGTATAAGGTTAATTTTGGCGCCGCTATTATATAGTACTTAAAACTAACGCATCTCGCTCATAGGGAGTATTATTTCTAGCTTAATAGTAATATAAAGAGTTTTTCCTTTTATATCTTGCCCTAATTATAGCTAGGAGACGTCCATAACTAGGGCTTCTCTTTTTTTAGTTTATTAGTGCGTTTATTGCCCTACTTATTTTTCTAATAAGAATTCCCTTTTAGCTTATCGGAGTATTCCTATAAGGGTATTAGGTAGGTATTAGGTTGGTTATAAAAATCTTTCCTACTACTTAAGGCTTCTAACTTTAACTATTCCGAAGTTCTTTTTAAGAACGGCTTTTTTAAAGACTGGGTCTACCCTATATTACTACTAAAGTGCCTATACTTTTAGCTACTTCCTAACTTTTTACTGGAAGAGGTCTAGTTCCTTACTATATCCTTAGTATTTAAAACCGCTTATTTAAAATCCATATATACGGTAATCCGCGGTAGGGCTTCTATACGCTTTATTTTATTATAAATTACTAGCTTAATTCTAGCCTAGATAAATCCAATCTTTTCCTTTTTATAGATACTGCCATACTTATTTTTAAAAGGGCTTTAGATCTATCTATTAAGCACAAGTTTCTATGAAGTTTATAAACTAGCGGAAATCTTAACGGTCTAGCTATATACTATTCCAGAATTACTCTATATTATTATATTATATAATATACGGATTTTAGGTCCAACCCTTTAAGAAAGTCTGCAGCTATAGCTATATAATAATTTACTCTTTATTAAGTTAATTAAGCGCAATCTAGTTTAGCAATTAGTCTTTAATCTTGCTAATAATTCACCATATATATTCTTTGGTATTATTTTATATTATTAGTATCTTAAAGAAGTTGTCTACCTCGCAAACCCAATTATCTAAATATTAGGCGCTAGGTCTATAACAGAGTTCTAAACTACTAGAGGCCTTAGCCAGTTAGTCTATATCCTTTTTCTATTTATTATATAGATGCCTCTCTAAGTCTTCTATACTTCTTTAGGTGGGTACTAGGTAGCCCTTAGAAAGCCCTTAGCCTTAGCTAGATTATAAAAAAACTTATCTAGCTTAGATTAAACCCTACTAGATTTAAATTTACCTTTAGAGGGTTCTAATATATTTATTAGTGGCTTTCTCCTATATAACTTCCAAGAGCCTTACAATAGCTTCCTAATATCCGTCTTAAAGGATATTGGTATAAGGCTCTTAACTTTCTAAACTTGGGCCTAGGAAAGCTCTAGCTATAGAGGTAGTATTAGCACAAGTAGCTAGTACGGATTTCCCAACAAGCCTTAGGTCTTAAGTTAGTATTTAAATTAAATTACCTAAAGGGGTAGGCCCGCTTAACTTATAGGTAGTTTATACACCGCCACTATACTAATTATAGGCCAGTGGTCTTCTAAGAGGATTCTAGTTAGGTCCCTAGTTAGACATATTAGTATATTCCTCTGGTATTTCTAGCTTAGGAGAAGATCTTAGAGTTACCTCTAGCGCTTAGTCTTCTAATTAGCCTAAGTGGAACTAGAGGGGTTCTAGTTACTTTTTAGTAGTATTATATCTATTATAGAGGGTATCTATATTTTTCTTAGCGGTAACCGTAGGTATACAAGAGTCTTTAAGCTCCTAGTGCATTTAGGTATTAGGACTTATTCAGCCGTCTTACCTAGAGGTTTATATTATTACAATCTCTTACTATTAGAGGGACCTTTTTACCTTAATATGACGGCTTTCTATATAATAGACGTAAATATCTTAAAATAATTAATGTTAAGGGTCTGCTTATCTCCCTAAATATACAGTCTTGCTTTTTTACGAATTACTTTTCCCTTAGCATTGTACTTATACTTTAGAACTAGCTTACTTGGGAGTAATAACCTTCCTTCTAGTACTCTCCCCCTTATAATAGTATAGGTGTGCATTCTCTTGCGGGCGTCCCACCCTTAACATTACCTTATAGATTTAAGCGTCCTATTTAATCTAGACCTAGGCTTCCCACTTAATTTAAGCAGCCCATTTAGTCACTATTTAGCCTACTTATAGTTCCCGCTACTAGAGTTTTTATTGGCACTTAGTATTAACCTAGGCTTTCTACTTAATCTAAGTATCCCGTCTAATCTAAGCGGCCTACTTAATCACTATCTTGCCTACTTGTAGTTCTCGCAACTAGAGTCTCTGTCGGCACGTTTAAGGTAGTAAAGGGAGGTACAGGTTAGTTCGCAGCTTGGCTTATAGCGTAATTTAAGCATCCTACTTAATTACTGCGTATCTTCGTGCTTTATACGGGCGTCCCGCCCTTAAGTATCCCACTCGTAGCATATATTATAGCTTAACTTATAGCATGTACCTAACGTGCTCTATAAGGGAACCTATACTCGTTATAAGTTATAAGCATAGCACGTTTAGGGTTAGGGGTAGATTAAATCGCTATTAAATTCTTCCTTAGCTATTGCTACATTCCCTACTTCCTCTGCCTTAGGAGCACCCTAATCTTTTTTCTTAGCGTTATTAAAGCGGAATTGTTTAAGTAGGGGATAGTCTTCCTAGTAGTGGCCTTCCTAATAGTATACTCTACACTTATCTTTCTCTAGTGGCCTTGGCTCCTTGCTATAGCTATAGCTCTTACCTACTCAAGATAAGCTATAACGTGATAAGGAATAATTAAATCTACTAGTACGGCCTTTGCCCCTTATTTGACCTTGACCTCGGTTTCCCCTTCTCCCCCAAGGTTCGTCTTTCCTCTCTTATACAAGTGCTGCATTTTATACCTGTATAGGGCGAGCAGTCTCATGCTCCTAAAGAAGGGTAATGCAACTCTCGAGGTCTCGTTTGTCTCGTAGACACTAGGTCTTCGCATTCTACCACGTAACATTGCTTGGTAGGGCTAGAAGGAGTTGCTCTTTAATATTGTCATTGGTAAGTAGTCGAGGTATAGAGGCTAAATTGATCTTAAATTAATTTAGTATATAAAGGAACTCAACAATTCGCATCTTTAATAGGGTTGAATGTAGTGCTATAGAACTCCCTGCGAAGTCTAAAGATATAGACCTTGTTATTAGCCTCATTGAACTTCTTTATTCCTTCCTATATTCCTTAAATATTGTACGCCTTTATTATCGCACGCATCTCTTCTAACGGTCGTCTCCTATAGAGTTGAAGATAATCTTGTTCGCTTCCCCTCTTCTTCTTCTCCCATTAGCTAAATTGACTCGAGCTGGGTCTTCTGTACTAGTAACGAAATCCCATCCTTCTGCCATAATTAGGGCTGCCTCGCAGGTGCGCTCCTAGTCTGCAAAGTTGTCTCCATTAAAAATGACGATTTTACCAGCCTTGTGGTCGTACGTAGGTGTCGTTGAGGTTAAGGTAGAGGAGGTCATTTTCGGGGGTCGATTTTCGAGTTAGGAGGTGTTGCTACCCGGCAGAGATTTGCTACCCGGGCTCATAACCTGTTGGAATTACAAGGTTATAAGGTCACAGCGGAGCAGTCTTAAGGGTCTAATTGATAATAGAGGTGACGCAGACGATGAATATTGATTGATTCGTGATGCTGTAGATGCGGTTAATGTCTATGTAGATTGCATGCAGAGCTCGACCTTGCAATGTGTCCAGAGCTTAGTCAGCACCCCTAGCGCTAACGTGTTCTTATCTCGGTCCCAGACGATCATCCAATCACAAGCTGCTTACATAAAGATTAATCAGCTTATAATGATGATCGTCTGGTACACGGTTTGGAAATTTGTTAGTCCCGCGCGCTAATTTATATGTAATCCTCATACAAACTCGCGCGCCATACTAATTTTTCAGCCATTAATCAACAATAAACTAACGCCTTTATAAACAATCGGCCAACGTTATGTTCTAAAACTTTATAAGGCGATTCTAACGCTGCCAAAATTATTGCGAACGGCTTGGTGGTTACCGCTACGTTTCGCCTTAAATATTACTGCTAAAGTAGTAAATATTCAGCTAGAGCCATCAACCATCACCAATCCTTAACGTTTGACCTCCTATATCAATATTTATAGTAGATAAACACCTAAATAGCTAATATATTGTATCTAGATTCATTCTGTACCTTATTACCTGCTTTATTGCTCCTCTGCTGCCTGCACGAACGCCTGTACAAAAGGCTGTACGAAGCCTGCACGAAGCCCGCACGAAGCCTACACGACACCTGCACGACGCCTGCACGAACGCCTGCACGAACACAACCTCTATATAAAGCTCTGCACGAGGCTCTGCACGAAGCTCTGCACGAGGCTCTGCTTAAAGCTCTGGTCGAAGCTCTGGTCGAAGCTCTGGTCGAAGCTCTGGTCGAAGCTCTGGTCGAAGCTCTGGTCGAAGCTCTGGTTGAAGCTCTGGTCGAAGCTCTGGTCGAAGCTCTGGTCGAAGCTCTGGTCGAAGCTCTGGTCAAGGCTCTGGTCGAGGCTCTGGTCGAGGCTCTGGTCGAAGCCCTATATAGAGTTCCAAAGCTCTACTAACACGCAGCGCTAATATACTAGGAAGGTTCTGCATTCGCCCGTACGAACGCCCGTACGAACGCCCATACAATCAATCGATCAATTGCCCATACAATCGTCTCTACAAACGTCTCTGCAATTGATCGCCCGTACGAATGTCCGCACGTCTGCACAGCTACACGTCTGTACGCCTGCACGTGGCTCTGCACGAAGTCTGCACGAAGCTCTGCGCGAAGCTCTGCGCGAAGCTCTGCACGAAGCTCTGCACGAAGCTCTGCACGAAGCTCTGCGCGAAGCTCTGCGCGAAGCCCTGCACGAAGCTCTGCACGAAGCTCTGCACGAAGCTCTGCACGAAGCTCTGCACGAAGCTCTGCACGAAGCTCTGCACGAAGCTCTGCACGAAGCTCTGTGAAAGCTCTACTCGAAGCTCTGCTCGAAGCTCTGCTTAAAGCCCTATATAGAGCTGCAAAGCTCTACTAACACGCAGCGCTAATATACTAGGAAGGTTCTGCAATCGCCCGTACGAACGTCCGTACGAACGCCCATACAATCGTCTCTATAAACGTCTCTGCAATTAATCGCCCGTACGAACGTCTGCACGTCTGCACATCTACACCTCTACACGCCCGCACGTGGCTCTGCACGAAGCTCTGCACGAAGCTCTGCACGAAGCTCTGCACGAAGCTCTGCACGAAGCTCTGCTCGAAGCTCTGCTCGAAGCTCCGCACGAAGCCCCGCATGAAGCTCTGCGCGAAGCTCTACTCGAAGCTCTGCACGAGGCTCTACTCAAAGCTCTATACGAGGCTCTGCTTAAAGCGGTAGCTGTAGAATAGTAGAATATGGCGTACTAACTAAATAGGCCACCCGTATATATATTAAGGTAAGGTATTTAAAATATAGATGCTTTACTAGCTATGCATTTAGACCTAGGACCTTTATCCATAGTAGAAAGGCGGCTATAGATTCTACCTTTATTAGTCCTTTATATAA
>Ga0307515_10011862_pt1 | contig 16478 bp, 6 predicted proteins | sample 17_EM_MG_FD_194513 | JGI IMG/M metagenome (GOLD analysis project Ga0307515, IMG submission 194513) | Populus trichocarpa ectomycorrhiza microbial communities from riparian zone in the Pacific Northwest, United States - 17_EM | ecosystem: Host-associated > Plants > Roots > Unclassified | place...
AACTTTACCATGCTTTTCTCTCTTTCTATCAATCATTGTTGACAAATATATCCTAAGATTTTTCCAGTTAATGAATTTGCTTTGAAGCTGGCCATGGAAAAGATACTGAGTTATCAGCATCTCTTTACCTTTGCCTTTGCCTTTAAACCTAAAGTTGTCGTGTAACCATCATAACCTATTTGTCACGTCAAAAGAATCCAATATTTTTATCTCATTTCTTGGACGGGAGATCATTGATCACTATCAAGTGTCTTCTGCCATCCTATACTGAGATTAGGCAGCGGTGAAGTGAAATTTTTTTAAATAAAGGGATAAATTATTAATAAATATTTGATATTATATATTATGTAGATATGTGTTATATAGAGAAATTAATTTGAAACATATATACTAATTTATATCAAATGAAATTAATTTAAAAATACTTTTAAAATAAAAAAAATTTTACATTATAATTATTCTTTTCGAGTTTTTATATTTTGAAACCACTTTATAATGATTTTATTATCAATTTTATCGAAGATATTTTTCTCAAAATAATCCAAATCATATAAAAAAAGTTGTTGGAAAAAAGATTTTGTAGTGATTTTAATAGAATGCATATAAAAAAAATCCAAAAATGGATGATTTTCCACTAAACATGCATTTCCTTTATTTGGACGTGAAGATGCAAAATATTCTTTTTCTCTTTTTTATTTCCCATATTTTTCTGTAATTCCCCTTCCATTGAATGAGACTTTTCAACTCCTAATTTATGTTTCTGCACATAAACACGTTTATAAAAAAGTTAACGGAACAGTTGTCCCCTTATACCCTAGTGTGGCTCCACCCCCGAGACTAGGAGAAGTAGTATTCTTGTTTTTCATGAAAAAAAAAAACAATTGTACGTATGTAAGTATCTTTTAGGAAAATGTTTTTTTTTTTAATTTTTGATAAATATTTTTAATTGGAATATTCCAAAGATATTACCTTGCCTTTTCAGTTTATTTCTTTCTTTTTTAATTGATTTTTCAAAACGATTCTATAATTTCTGAAACAGATGTGGCATTTTAGCAACATGCAAGTCCTGACTGCCATGGCATCCGACGAGAGTGAATCTCACAAAATTCCATTAGTATTTCATTAAGCCATGATTGAATACGGCCATACGGCTTGGAACATCTATGCATTGAAATCAAGACGTTGTTATTTTCTTCTTCTTTGTTCTCAAGGTATTTTCTTGCATAGCTCACACAATATTCCTTTCTAATTATGGCAAAAAACAACGCAAAATAAGATAAATTAATTTTCTATTTTTTTAAAAAACTTTTGAATCCACAATCCTAAAACTAAAACGTGTCAATAACCATTACCAGAAAATTGATATATACAAACAAAATATTGACAAAAATTTTTCTTCGGTATATTACAATGAACTTTATCAACAAAATTTTATATCCCTGTATCTATTGGTAAACACTGATAGAAAAATTTATTTGGTATATACTGAAGAAATTACAGTGAGAAAATAAGAAATGAAAAAAAAAGTCATCCTAACAATACAAGGGATGTGGTAGCAAAAGTTACAATAGAATAACTCTATCGGTAATCCCATTAATAATTTTTAATTTATGACTTGATGATCGATCCTTCTCTCCCCTTCTTCATTTCTCCTTCTTCCTTATGCATTTTTTTTTTGCAACAAATAAAAACCCACTCTCTTTCCAATCTTAACACAATTCAACTTTCCACAACAAATCCAGCCACCACAACACTTAGTTTGTCAGCATCCGTGTTCTGATTCAAATTTTATTGAGGATTCTTCATTTTAAGTAAGCACTATCCTTTTTTTTAATTTGAACTCAATTTTAAAATGTTAATTTTTCTTGGATATTTTTGTAGTATATGTATTTTGTTTGGGTATTTACTTGTTTTATAATCTTTTCTCATACATATTTGTTAGGATTTATAATTTGTATTTGTTAGGGTTTGTTTTAGATTTTATAAAATTATATTTTTTTGTAAATTAATGAAACTTATGTCGAATTTATGACTTAAGTGTTGTGTGATAAAATAAATAATGACTTATTTATCGGGTACATTTTATATTCTGAAAATTTTATTGCCGAGTTGAAATTTTCGATAAATATATAGAAATTTGAATTCATGTAGATAATTGATAATGAATTAAGAGTACTATTAAAATAGATTAAATAAGCTTCAGATAAATCAATATTTTTGTAAATTTATTTAGTTAACGCAATTAATTAATACATGTTGTCATCATTATTTTATATAGGTTTGATATAAGTAACAGATGAACATTCATGAATGTATAAAGATTCATCCCAAGAATTGTGGAAGATTGATTATTGTAATGGGGTTCAGGATTATATTAATCACGCACTATCTAATCCAAAAATATTAGTGGAGGAGGTATTAAATGTTCATACAAGAGGTGTAAAAATAAAAAGTTTCTTGATCTAAATATTGTAACGATGTATCTTCTACAAAAAGACTTTATGGTGAAATACTTATGTTGGTATGCACACGGAGAACTGCATGTTCCTCACGATACAATGGTAGAAAGGATGTTTGGGTCAACTTCTTGTTCTAGCAATGTGTATGGAGTTGTAAATGAAAATAGTAATCTTATAGGAATATGGTTATGGATCTGATAAGAATGAATCAGGTTCATACTCGTCAATATCCAATCATAGATGAAGAACCTAATGTAGACGAGCCCAAGTTTTTTTTATCTTTTGAAAGATTCTGATGAACTATTATGGGATGGTTCACCATCAAGTCAGATAATGGGTTGGGTGAGGCCGGTTATAACATAATTATCAAATGGACGAGAAGCATTTTACCTGAATGGAATAGACTAAAAGAGAACTTTTATACTGCTAAATCAATGATGAAACCCCTCGATCTAGGATACTAGAAAATTAACATGTGTTCAAACTTCTACATGTTGTACTACCTTGAAAATACAAAGTTGATCGATTGCAAAATATTTGAGCATTCTTGTTATAAACTCATGATTAGCAAGAAAAGGACTCTTGTCACACATAGAAAACTTAGATACTTCCCAATCACACTTAGACTGTAAAGGTTATTCATGTCACCAAAAACTGCTGAGCACATGACATGACACCAATCACATGATGTAGTGGATGGAGTGATGGTACACTCTTTCAATGGTGAAGCCTAGAAACACTTTAACAATGTGCATCCTCAGTTTTCAGTGGAGACAAGGTACATGCGTCTTGGATTATGTACAAAGGGATTCAATCCATTCGGATCATTTGTTGTTTCTTATTCTTGTTGGCTGGTGATACTCACAATTTACAACTTGCCACCGGGGATATGTATGAGACCAAAATTTATATTTTTATCTACAGTCATACCCGATCCTAATAGTTCCGGTCAGAATATAGATGTTTATCTTCAACCGTTATTATTGAATGACAAAGAAATATTTATTTTATTATTGTGATGTGAACTAGTGCTATTGTGTTGTGTGTGCAATTGTGAATTTAAGTATTTGCAGGATGAATATATAAAAAATACAAATATAATTTGAAATCAGAAACTGTTTTACACCGATAGAAATAATGATAGATTGTACATTATATGAGGGTATACCAGCGGAATGTGTCTGTCGGTATATTCTAATGACTATGAAAACTGTTCCTCTTCTCCCTGATACTATTCATGATATTCATTAATATGAATATACCGATGAAATTTTTCTGTCAGTATATTTTAGAGATTATAAGAACTGTTCCCTTTCTCTCTAGCATTGCTCATGATATTAATTATATAGGGGTATATCGATGGAATATGTTTGTCGGTATATTTCAGTTACTACGAGAATTGTTTTCCTTATTCATGACACTATTTGTGGTGTTCATTACATACATGTATACCGATAGAATGTGTTCATCGATATATTCCAGAGACTATGAGAACTATTCCTCTTCTTCCTAGCACTGTTCATAAAGTTCATTACATATGGGTAAACCGATGAAATGTGTTCGTCGGTATATTCCAAAGACTATAAGAATTATTCCCCTTCTTAATACGCTAATAATTAATGTTCTTTTGACTGTTGATTTTTTTTTTCCAATGACATCACCAACACAATAAAAAGTCATCAGTAATATTTAGAGGGGCTTTTTAAAAATTCCATTTGACTTCACTAAAGAAATGGAAAGTTGTCGATAATTCTATCCGTAAAACTAAATGAAGAGACCAGAATCAAAACAGACAAGGCTTAATCTTCCTCTTTCTTCATCTCTCTTATTCTCTCACAACTCTCTCTCTCTCTCTCTCTCTCTCCCCCCTTCTAGGTTGAAAATCAAGCATTCTCTTCTCTTCTCATCCTCATGTATGTTATCTTTCTTCATTTTTCTTTTTATTTTTTTTTTGGTTTATTAACAATCTCTTTTTTCTTTAATTATCAGCAAAAATTAAGCACGCAAATAAGGTAAGAATTTTTCATTCATTTTTTCTTTTTTTTTTCTATTTTTGTTTTTGCATTATTTTTGTTTTATGTCATTATTTTTTAAAAAACTTTTATGTGATTAATATTTTTATGAATTAATAAATGTGTTGAATTGTAGTTGTTATTGAAATAATTTTTGCATTATTTGGTGAATTTTAGTTTTTTTTTTCAAATCTGTTGTTCAATTTCAATTAAATGTGTATGATTAATTTTAATTATTATTTTGTGTTTATTCCATTTAGAATAATATTTTTTTAAAATTTAGGGTTAAAAATGTTATCACTTATAAATAATTTTTTTGAATTTTTGTTGTTTTGTTTTTCAATTTTATTGTTCAATTTCAATTAAATGTGTAGGATTAGTTTTAATTATTATTTTGAATTTTGGAATTTTAGAATATATTTTTTTGTAGATTTAGGATTAAAAATATTATCACATAGAAAATGAAAATTTTCTATGAAATTGAATTATGCTAATTTGTTAGAAGAAATTGAATAAAACCAACTAGTTTATGACATATATATTGGCATATAAGTTTTTTTTTAAATAGAAAACATTTATTTTTTTAATTGTTAATTTGTGTAGAAGCCTAAGAGAAAGTCTATTGCACGTCGTGATGATAGGATCATTGTTAGTTCTTGTAACATTGATGCTAATGACCACAAGTCATTAGGTGTCGACCAAGAACAAGCACTTGAGGCACAAACATTGACTCATGATGCAGGCTTGTCGAGTGCAATGCCACAACATCGAAGGGAGGTCCTTTTATAGCGAGATCCATTTACCTGCAAGTACAAGACGTAGTGGAAGGATGACCTTTCAATATAAGTTTGTTTTGTTTTCACAACGACATGTTTAATAATTTTTGAAAAAATAATTTCATTTAACAAATGCAATTTTAGGTTTATAAATATTGAGGTTGTGAGAACAATAACATCGACCTTTAAATCATCAATGGAAATCTTATTGTTTCAATAGAGCTAAGTTTTCAAACATCCTGAATGAAAACCGCAAGTCGATGTATGGTTTTCAAGGTTAGTATTAACTTAAATACTTTTTTATGTTAATTTGGTTAGTTTATTGAAATTTTTCTTTTTATAAATTTTTACTTCAAGGAAAAATTTGAATGGGATAGAGATGATAATAATGTTACTAGAATCAAGTTGCAATTAGGTAAGATCGAATTTAGGATAATGTTTTTTATTCCAACTATTAAAGTTTTATTTTACTAATAAATGATTAATATGTATCATATAGGTTGCATAATTTTTGGTACGAGGCACAAAATAAAGCAAAAAAATATGCGAAAGAAGAAGAGCTTCTAGGCTAGAATGACGTGGCGGTTTGGAAGGATTTTAGGTTGCCATACATCTTAGAGACTGCATAGGTGGAATACATTTAGCACGTGATATCCATGCATTTCATATGACGGTCACAATCCGGTTCAAGAAATCAGAATCGGAGAATTCATGGTCCTTTACCACGAATACCGACGACTCTGTTCCGTTCATTTTGCACGCGAAGTGAATTGTAGGATTTTTTTATTACATCCATTTTTTATTAATTGTTTTATAAATATATATAACTGAAAACATTTTTTTCTTGGAGGCTACGGTTTTTGGATGTGAGCCAAACCTGATGGAGTTTTTTATTGAAACACATGTCGAAGTAATGTCCACCAAAAAGGGGTACAACAATTTGTGGATAGCCGAACGCAACACTTTTAAGATATGTTGGTTTTCAACCATTTTTTTCTTAAGTTATTATTTCCTTGAATTTGATGATTTTTTTTTCAGGATACATATAACAGCCGGTTGAAGGAGAGATATGAGGAGGATCTTTCGATCCATCTAGATCTCGATCCTAATTTGTGGTTGCAGGCAAGATTGTCTGGTGGATCTAATAGAAATCGAGTGTACAAGCTCCCTAATAGTACGACCGAGAACTTGCAGACAACCCGTAGTGCTTCGATAATTAAATACTCGCAATCGATTCTGATCACTCAAACTCTGGAGTTTGCAGTGATGTTTAAACCAACGAGTACAGGCTCAAACGACTCATCTTAATGAAAAATATGAACGACTCACTACTGATTATGAAGAGTTCCACCAATTGATAATGAAGATGAGATCACATGTAGGTGGTACATATGCACCTCCTAATTGTCCCCACGGTCCCAACATCCTCCTCCTCCTCCTCCAGCATTGTCTTTATTTTAGATTTATTGTATTTGAACGTACAACTGTTTAAATTTGTAACAAATATTTGATTTTTATATTATTTTAATTATTTTTCTACTTCTATTCAATATTTTTTAAAAAAATATTTTTAAAATATTACTAACAGGGTTATCGACAGAACAACTCTGTCGGTATATTCCAAAAAGAGCTAAAAAAGAATTACTATAAATGTCACTACTACTGTTAATTCATCGATGAAATTACAGATAGTATTATATTAGTGATATGTTATATTTACTGATGGATTTACCAACGGACAAATAAAAACACCGATAGCATTACACGATTTTCTTATCGGTGATATGTTAAATTTACCGATGGAGATACAAACGAAATAAGGGGGTAAATTTATTTTTGGCGTGTTTTGTCCATCTGTAAATCCATTGGTATATTTATTATTGACAAACTCACTGATTGATCATAAATTATTAACAAGAATTTTACCGATGACATATTTTTATCCATAAGCCCATCGGTAATATACATACCAACGAACTGAGTATAAATACCGATAAAAATTGTTATCGATAAAATTGTTAAATTTAGTAGTGAACTTTTTATCCATATTTTTTGTATGGTTAGTAACATCCTCTTTTTAGTTTCTACATCACTGGAAAATAAGTTTTTTTTTAATTATTTAAAAAACACACATCTAAATCAGCCGAGGTGCATTTCTATAGCTAAGTGATATATGTGCGTGCCTTTTATGGAAATTTCTATGTTATTGTTATTCTTATGTGAAAAAACAATTCACACTACAGAATCTTGTGAGTATACAAATTTTGTAACCGACATTATAATTTGAAGTATTTTGATGATATTTCAACAGATATTTCAATTCTCAAGTTGTGGCAACGACCAAGGACACATGTTATCCAGGGAATTCATAATTCATTTCGCAATCAGTTATATATATATATAAAAGTTAAAACATGCCCTAATTTGATGCCATTCATTTATTCATGGATTACTGGGAATTTCTATGGATATAAATCATTTCAATTAAAAAATTTAAACTTTATTTTTATTGATTTTTTTTTCAAAAATTATCTTAAACTAAAAAGCCAAAATGAAGTTTGAAAAATAATTTTATATTAATTATCCAACAATAATATAGTTTTGGCTTATAAAAAACATAATTTTATTTTGCATTCAGGAATTACCCACAAATGCCGGTGTTCCTTGCATCAAAAGAAATTCCACCATTAACCTCTCTACCCTGCAAGACTTGCAACAAGAATATGCTTCACTATGGTTAATTTCCTACTGCAAATTTATCAGTCGATGCTGCCATGGTAAAGGAATAAATTAAAATTGTTCGACCATTTGATTTGTTGCTTTTGTGATTCTGTCATACTGAACTTATTGGTGTTCCTGATACGATGCAATCAAATTTCTCTTACAACAAAATCTTTGATCGATCTTTCATGAAAGTTTAATCACATTTGATGTTTCTAACTAACCATATATATTGTGCTGACCATGTTCAAACAAGATTTGGGGCCATACGTCCAAGTCCTTTTAATGAGAAAATTAATGAGGCAATATCTCGAAGAAAACATATTCTAATAATGTGTGTATATCTCGAAGAAAACGTGATCATTAAACTGTTTTGACATTTCAAAGAAGATTCAGGGATGAAAATCTTTTTCTGACCACTAGATGCTCTCTTGCTTTAACAAAAGATGTTGCTATTTGTCTCTCTATCATCCATAAAACTTGAGATTGACACCTCGAAGAAGAAGAAGAAGAAGAAAACTAGAAGGAGAAAAAAAAAAAAACTTGAGAATTTGAAGGCAATATTGCTGAATCTCACAACTACGCATTACATGATATGGCTAAAAGTCACACATGCAAGTGGGTGTCACCCTTGGTCCTTTGTTATAATATTTGATTAAATCAAGTATTTTACTTACAATTAAACATGATTTCCATTTCATTCAATTATTATCTAATTAAACGGATACTAAATGCTATGTATTATGATGTTATTGGATGTAGGGTCTTAAAAATAATAGTAGAGAGGTTTAGTTGACCTAAATTAAATGACTACACCTTTTTTCTTTTCTTTTTTCCATATGAATGTGCACATGTTTCATGGGTTTAATAGGGGTGAAGAGTCCATTTGTTCTTTATCTTTATTATACCACATTCATTGGATCTTGTTATTGATGAAGTCATATAAAAAACTTTACATAGAAAAAATAATTTTTTTGATTGGTGAATTGAGCTGATGAGTAGTTTCTATAAAACTAGTCCCCTATTGGGACAGGGGATACTCTAATATTTAAGTTAGTACTTGTACATATGTGGAGAAAATAATGGACAGAAAAAAAAATATAAAAGGTGTAAAGAAGCATATCTAAGCGTTGTAGGATTGCGGACTTAGTATGCCAAAAAACATTGTACTCCTTGGTTTGGTGACTAGGTGTATCTATACACCGAAACTTGTAATTTCTTTATGGAGAAGGGAATCGTGTCATTGATCAACCAATATGGCTTATCAATTAAAAAATGTATTTGAAAGACTTAATAAACAAAAATGGGGGACGAAGACTTGCTTGATTTGTATAGATGTTACTTATACGTCTACATGAAAATATTACCATGAGTAAGCCCGCATGAAAGAAAAATTTACACATCTTTTATGTTATGCATGCATTTGGCTTTCGTTAATGTTTTGGGAGAAGGATGTTTGATCTTTATAAAGATAAGTGATCACAGAGACCTATAAAAGAATTCTTAATCCTTTTAAATATATTGAAGACATGTTTGGAGACATAAAGATTTCACTGTAGAAATTCTTATAGAGATAGTTTGGAGATATGAAGATTTTCGAGGAGATATAAAGATCTTGCAAAGAATATTTTTTTATGGAGATACATTTGGAGACATGAAGATCTCTCCATGAAGATACGTCATGAAAATTTTAATGAAGACATGGAGAAACACTATTGTTTTTTTTATTAAATCCAAAAAATAGAGATACAATTTCCTGGAGCTAATGTGGTGATTTATATGATCTTAGATAGATCATTAAGTTTGTAGACTTCTTTCCGTTCATGCTCAAGTTTTTTTCTCTCCATAAACTGGTCATGATAGCCTTTAATGATCAATCTTTTCATCTTTTTTTTTCAGGGTGTGGAATTCCTCAGTGTCATGCCATTGATCTCGGTAAAACAAAAAACTTGTTAGGTTTCCTCGTGTTCATGCCACTTTCACGAGAGAGGTATGCATTACACAAATTATTTTATTATGATGGCAATTAGCACGTCAAACCATGTGGTGGTTAGAGATGTAATCATAAGCTCATAGAATATAAGGTAATCATGGATGTGCCCTTGATGTTTTTTTTTTTTGGATGATCTTATAGGAGACTTTGGAAACAAAGGTGTCCTTGTCCGGTTAGGCTAGCTTTTTTTCACTTTGATATAATTTCCCATTGCGTGTTTGATGCTGAAAAGATTTTGCTTAGGAAGAGTATACAACCTTTCCCATAAATAATAGTCATAGACTCTATGAATCAAAACTTCTATGGCAATCAACTCGAGTCTTTCCATGTTAAGCATCTCTTCATTAAACCTTTGGATATAGGCCTTGATGCTTTCATCTTCTCATTGTGCTTTTTTAGCCTGAATGCTTGTGCTAAAATAAAAGATGAGTTTAGAGCTGAGATCATGAAAGTGGAGATTAAATCTGTGGTACCATGCTTGTTTGGATCCATAAAATATTATTGAAAGAACTTTACACATAACATCACTATCTTGTGTGACAAACTCTAGTATGCTTTTTACATTTTGTATGTACTCTCAGGGGTTTGTGAGTCATTTGTAGTTGTCTAAGTTAGCCTTTGCAGAGAGAAGGTATTTGGAAAGTTGAGTGTGCAATATTCCATGAAAAGTAGAGATTTTCCCACTTGATAAAGGTTGTATTATTGCTCACAAACTTATGAAGTCATGGAGCTTGTATAATGCCTAGGTATTTTTCTTGTGCTTAAGTGAGACTTGAATGGAGATTGATGATGACTAGATTATTTGAAATATTTTGTATAAGAACAATATGTGTAACACTTTCTGAGTGTAGAAGTGTGAGCATTACTCGCTTACATGTTATTCTACCCTGTCTTTTCAAGGAAATAGAGTCATCATTGCATATTTAGTGGTGCTTGTTGTTGTGTAAGAGAAAAGGTGCAAAATATAATTGTATCAACATAACAATATAATTGAGCATTTGTACCTGTTGGAAGAGTTGTTTGAGATTTAAGGGAGATGGAATCCCTATGGTAGGGAGATCAATTACTTTCCCTCATTTTGAAATTTCATCAACCATGAAAAGTGTTTCTGATGAAGAGTGAAAGGGAATGAAATAACTTTTTATTATGTTTTTCATAGACGACGCCACTAACATAGTCATAAAAAAACTTCACATAGAAAAATTAATTTGCTTGACTAGCAAACCGAGTTGATGAGTGGTTCTTGCAACACTGATTTCTTGTTGGGATAAGAGACACTCAAGCATTAGACTATCCGAGCATTGTAGCATTATAGACTTGGTGTGCTAGAAAAACTTTTCCTCCTTGGTCAAGTAATCAGGTGTATTTATATATCCTTGTAATTTCTTTATAGAGAAGGGAATCGTGTCATTAGCTAACTAAAGTGGCTCATTGGTTGGTGTGATCTTTGCTATGAGTTCTATGCCTGGTGTGTGATGAGAAGAGAAGTCAGTATGCCATGTTTGTGTGCTAGAGTATATTTATTTTTATTGATGTTCATATGGGCTGGTAGACGCATTAAAAATGTAGTTATTGATGATAGAAAATGGTGTCTATCTTACAAAACAAATTGTGGGTGCGAGACCAAAAAATTGTATATGTTGCGTATTAAAATTGTGAGTATAATATAAGAAAAATAAATATGAGAAATAAATGTGAGAGAAAAGAAAATTACACTAGTCTCCTAGGCCTAACAACTAGTAGGTCTTATCATCTAGGCTTGAGCAGGCGCAATGCCTAGTCACTTGAGCTAGGCCCAAGGTGACCAGAAGGGTTGGTCGCCTAGACCAGGCCTAGGACAACTAGGGTTATTTGGATTGAGGTCCAAATAATCTATATATATATATATTAATTAGTTGTGTTTATCCATTCACTAAAAAAAACAATTGGATTTGAAATTTTTATGTGAAAAATGCACACTTGCACACTTGATAATTGATACAAGTTATGATTAATGTGATATGAATATGGTTGTCAGGTAGATACCATATAAGATAACTTAACGGTAATGAAATGAAGGGAGCAATTTAATTTGACTCAATTATCAACTATTAAGAAAGCAATAGCTTTCTTTTAGACTATAAAATTCAAAGTGACACAATTATTAAACTAAAGAAAGATACGTGGGAAATTTTTTATATTACTTTAAAAGTAATATTTATTAATATTTATTCGTGAAAAGTTAGATAAAGACAAGAAAAAAGAATAAAATAAAGTATTTTCATATCAATGTAGAAATTATAAATTGTTTTTAGACTTTAGAGTATCATATTATAGATTTCTTCTTTTAATTGTGTCGATCTTTTTTTCATTAAGTAAATATTGAGAATTACTTTGAAGTAATATAATATTTTCAAGACATGAAATTTCAAGCATTGCCATGAACTCATATGTGTTAAAGAATCAATTCAACCCAATAGCTTAAACTATTAGGTGAGGTCCCATAATATGATTTATATTATTTTTTAACATACCCCCTTAAGTAAAAGCCTTTTGAGATTGAAACTTGCATATGCCCATATTATCTTGTGCTTGATTTTTATCAAATAAACGAGGGTGATGAAATTCGAACTCGTGATCACTTGATCATCAAGGCTCTGATAGCATGTTAAAGAACCATCTCAACCCAATAGCTTAAACTTTTAGATGAGATCTCAGGATATGATTTATATTATTTTCTAATATGAATAGTTAAAAAAATTAAAAGTAATTGAAACATGTTTCTTATTCTTGAAGCCTCTGAAATATTGGTGTCATCGAATTCCTTTTTTCTTTGTGTAACTTTGAAAGTTCTTTATGATATGTAATGTGGCCATTACATAATTAATAATAATAACTATCATGCCTTATAAAAAAGTAATCTTATAAAATCGGATCCTTATCAAACAGCCACACGAAAAGAGGGCATCAGGAATTCTAATCTTTAATTACTTTATCAATCACGTACCAAAAAATATGCATAAACATCAACAAAAGCAGAACATTTCACCCCATGTAAATCTTTTTTATTAAATAAATTTTAGTGCATGGTCTACATTCTTTAATATAATAATTTATACAAGGAATCATATAAAATGATAAAATATGAAGAAAGGAAGAGATCTCATATATTGATATAAAATAAAAAAGATGCATTCTATAAAGAAATATTTCCTGTGTTGAGTGGAGGCTTACAGATTTTGAATCAGTTTTTTATCGCAAATAAAATAAAGATTATGTTTGATTTGTGTTTTAAAAATATTTTTTTATTTTTTTTATTTCAAATTAATATTTTTTTGGTGTTTTCAGATTATTCTGATGCGCTTATGTCAACAATAATTTTTTTAAAAAATAAAAAAAATATTATTTTAATATATTTCTGAACAAAAAATAAAAAAATATTATTTTAATAAAAAATATTAGTCAAGTTAACCTGATTTGACTCAAGATTTTTTTCTTTTCAACATTTGTTTTTATGAAATTGATTTTTGTCACTTTCATTATTTAGCATTAAATTATTGGCCTTTAAACTTTGTGATTCTTTAATTTTTCTTTTTATTAGGTTATTCCTGGTGCGTGTTAGTTAAATTAACTCGAATTAACTTGAGTTTTTTCAATTATTTTTTATTAATTTAACTTCAGTTTTTTTTCTATGCTTTTTTGTTAAAATTAAATTTTTTTTATCTTAGTCTCACATTGCGTGTGGCAGTTAGTCAACTTTACTTTGGTTGACACAATATTTTTTCTTTGATGATATCTTTTTTATTTTCATTGTTTGACATTAGATTATTAAGTCTTGAGATTTGTTTTTTTTTTTTCACTTTTATTTTTGCAGGGTTATCTTGATCTCATACCTGAATCACATGTTATTGAAGTTATTCCAAGTTGATTCAGGTTATTATTGCCTAGACATATTTTTTTTATACTAGAAAAATAATAACTCAGCCCGCAATTTAGTGCAGGCCATCTATCTAGTTTGTTTTTTTATATCAGTAGACTGATTTGGTTGTTGATTAGATGTGTTGAATTTTTTTATTTTTAAAATTTAAATTTTAGAACAAATATTTAAAAGAATTTATTTAACTTTTTTTAAATATAAAGATTGCTTGATTAAAAATATTCAAGAAAAAAAAAACTTAATTTTATTAACATATAATCTTATCGAAGAATACTTCTTGCAATCAAATAAAAGAAAAAATATCTTATTTTTTCCTTCTCTTTTAAAAGATTGGTGTTTGTTGTTGCAAAAGGGATGCGTGAAAATAGTTTTAACTAAGTAGGAGATTTTGCCTCCATTTCCCAGTCACAACAGCTACAATGGGACGAAACTAGGTATATTGTCATTAGACGACGCTCATATGCACCTTTAGTTCTAAACTATAAGTGTCAGCTGTTGCAAGTGTTTTTTTTTTTTTTTAAAAAAAATTAAGACTCCAGTTAATGACTTAATTGTGTTTAATAACCCGAATAAAAAAAAATATCCAGTGAAAAATAAAATGAAAGAACAACAACTAAAAAAAGGTAATAAATAAATAAATAAATTGAGCCTATTCGGTATGCTAAATATGCAAGGTCATGCCTCTAGGGTAACTCTATTAAAATTAAATTAAATAAAATCATGAAGTTTAATTATCAAATACCTCAATATCGAAGGGCAAAACTGAAAAGAATTAAAAAAAAGAAACTCCTTCTCAAGTCAAATTAGGTTAACTCGCTAACCCCATAGTCATAGACATAAAATTGAGATAGCCTCGTAGAAAAGAAAGAGAGAAAGAAACATGAATACCACTTCCTAATCAATCAAATACCAAAGAATAAAATTGAAATAAATAATTAATTTTAAAATAATCAAATGTTGAAGGATCTTATCTGAAAAATAAAGGAAAAAAATTAAATAAGAATACGATAACTCCATAGAAAATAAAATAAAATAAAAAAACTCAAATTAATTTCTAACAAACAAAATATTGAAGGACAAAATTAAATAAAAAAATAATCCAAAAAATGTAAAAACAAAAACCCTACTTCAGCTCACTCGAGTCAGTATGAGCTTAAAAATAAATATTAAAAGATGAAACTGAAAATACATGAGCTTAAAAAATAGAAAAGAAAAACCAAAATTCGAACGGATCTCCTAAACCCGGTTTAATTTTCCAAATTTGCAACCCGTAAAATTCTAGATTTGAACTCAATAAAAAAACTCAATTTCCAACCAATTTAATGTTGAATGATACAAAAACAAAATTCAATTTAAAAATTTGTTAAGGTAAAAAAAATAGTAATAAAAAAATAAGGATAAAATCTGATAAGAAAAAAATAAAGAAGGTTGAAATAAAAAAATAATTTAATTTTTAAAATTATCTCAAATAAAATAAATGACAATAAAAAAAATAAAAACTAGATTTGATATATGAAAAAAAAAGAATGAAATTGAAAAAAATATATTCAATTTTATAAATTATTTCATATAAAAATAATAATCAAAATAATATAAACCAAATCTGAAAAAAATAAATTAAAGGGTTGACTTGAAGTTTTAAAGGGTCAGCATGTAAATCAAGAAAGAGAAAAAAAGAAAAGAACAAAAAAAAAAGAGCTATCAATGCCAAACTAGAGGCCTATATATTGACCACATGTGTCGCCGCATAATAGAGAGGATGTCAAGATGATTCAAACACTATCGTGAAAGGTGACACTTAGTTCCCGAATAGAACCACATGAATTTGACACTTTTCTTAATAATATTTATATTTATTAAATAGTTATTTAAGCGAACTTGATAATAATAAGAAAAAACATAATGACAAGATAAAAATGCTCTTGGACAACAACTTAAGATTTTTTGAGTTTAAAGATAATTAAGTCATTTCATTATTTTTTAAAAAATAAAAAAAAATCTGTATGCAAGTTTAATATTTTTTTGCTAAGGATAATTAAATTATTTTACTGTGTTAAAAAATATAATAAGGTGAATTTGTCCAAATAAATTTTGAAATGACCAATAAATTATATGAGAAAGACCATATTATTCCTGAAAGCTAGGCTGTTTTTTTTTTTAGAAGGACAAAATAATTATTTCAGTGTTCTAATCTATAGTAAATTATATCTTAGTGAATAACAAATAACTTTTAGTTTTTAATTAATTTTAAAGAAATATTTTTTTAAAATCCTTCTTGTATTTCGGATATGAGGGAGATATTTTTAGATTGATTAACTTTGCTTGCACATACAAGGTTAATCAACTATATTTAATTGAATCAATAGTTAATTTTTTCTTGATTAATATTTTTCTTCAATTTATTCCAACGTCATTTGGTTTCATTTAATTTTTATATAAAATTTGGTTTTTTTTCTTTTAATTGCTATTTTTTTTATTATTTTCATAATTAAATTTATTTTTAATTTCATCCCTTAACATTTGATTTTGATTTATTTTTATGTTAAATTTGTGGTTCATTCTTTTATTGCTATTTATTTTGTTTTGTTTTGTTTTAAGTCC
>Ga0307515_10011863_pt1 | contig 16476 bp, 2 predicted proteins | sample 17_EM_MG_FD_194513 | JGI IMG/M metagenome (GOLD analysis project Ga0307515, IMG submission 194513) | Populus trichocarpa ectomycorrhiza microbial communities from riparian zone in the Pacific Northwest, United States - 17_EM | ecosystem: Host-associated > Plants > Roots > Unclassified | place...
AATAATAAATCTAATAAACTCGGTCTTCCTAGTAAAGAACTCGCATTTTTTAATTACTACTAGCATCTGTTCTTCCTATAGTCTCTTTAAAACCCATTTAACGTATTCTCCGTGTTCTTCCTTAATTATTAAGTAGATAATAATATCGTTAAAATATACCATAACAAATTTATCTAAGTATTCTCCTAATACGTTATTAATACGCTTCTAAAACGTTACTAGTACGTTTATAAGCCTAAATTGTATAACTAATAGTTTATATAGTCCTTCCTTTAATCTAAAAGCTGCCTTCTATTTGTCGCCTTCCTTAATTTTAATCTAATGGTACGCCTATCTCAGATCTATCTTTATAAAGATTTATACATTACCTATCCTGTCTTAGATTTCGCTAATTAAGGGTAAAGGATATCTATCCTTTCTAGTAATGCTGTTTAACTGTCTATAGTTAATATACAGCTTTAGTTTGCTATTCTTCTTTAGTATAAATAGTACTGGATAACCTGCTAATAACTATAATGGTCTAATATATCCTTTTTGTAGATTTTCTTAGATAAACTCTTTTAGTACTCTACCTTCTTCTTTAGTAAGCTTGTAGATTAGAAAGAACCTTAGACTTATTCCTAGTTCTAACTCTATCTTATAATCCCATGCTATATACTCTAATAGCTTTTCACTTTTTAGTAACTATAGTTTCTTGCCGTACTTATAGTATCTCTTTAGTATATAACTTAAGCCCTACTTAGTCTCTTTATATATCGCTCCGACTTAGTACTATACCATCTTAACCTATTATTATATTTTACGGCATTAAGTATCTCTAATATCGACTTATCCTATAACCCAATTAATTCTTAAATTATATTCCTATAACTAAGGCATTCCTAGTACTACCTTATTATTCCCTAATAGTAATATATCGAAAGACATCTCGATTTGTCTCCCTTTAATAGTTAACTAAATAGGTCCTATTTTAAGATTAATAATCCCTCCTCTATAGGCTATTAGATCTCCTAAAATCGTAACTAATAGGTAAGGTTCCTCCTTTTGTCTATAAGGTAATCCCATTCTCTTAACTACTACTAGTAAGATATAGTTCCTTATTACTCCACTATCTATTAGCGCTTTGAACTGCTAATCTTACCATTTAACTTATAAATTTAGGTGTTGTCCTTAAATTCCTTTAAGGGTCTAAGGCTCTACCACTGGCTCCCTCTAGTCCCGTAGGCCTCTACTTTTCCCAACTATTAGCTACTTAATTCTATTTATACTTAGTCCAACTTAGGCTAATACTTAGTTCGCTTTTTATCCTTAATATACCATAGACACGTATTCTCTAGGCATTCCCACCACTATCGTCCGTCTAGGTATTCTTCCGTAAGGAATCTTCCTAGTTAAAGTATTAAGTCTCCTAACTCCTAAACTTCTACTAGATGCCAGCTATACATATACTTAGCGTTTTAATACTTTTATTCTTTTATTAGCTAATACGTTCTCATAGGGTATTTCTAATACTTATCCTTAGGTGCTTTATGCATATTATATATATTATCCACACATACGAACCATAATAGCGTATAATATACTTAGTGTCTTAGGTTAACTCTTAGCTTATCTTTATCCGTAAGTTTAAACCTCTATTATGTTAATCTAAACGTCGCGACTTTATTCGCAGGTATTAAGATATATTATTTACTTCTCTAGTCCTCTAAACACTCCTCTAAATCCTTTAATATTATAATTAAGGCTCCTTTAATATAATTCATAGCCTTTTCCGTAATCGGGTGGTCTTAGATAACTTTTTCGTCTAGCTATATATAAAAATCTTCCCACTTATTATTGTGCCTTTATCTATACCACTTTTAGTATAGCTACTGGAGTATATATAGCTCGTCCGTAAGGAAGTATCTTCTTATTACTACGTCATAACAGCTTTTAATATATCGTTCTTCGAATCTAGTTAGGATCCCTAAATCCTCTTTATTTTCCAGTTTAGTAAGCCACTTTGCTCTTAGTATACCTGTCCTAGGCCTATTAGTAATTCTTTATACTAGCGCTCTATCCCTTATACATCCCAACGTGCTAGATCTCTTATCTAGTTTCTGTTCTTACTATAAGGTAATTCTTACTCTAAACTCCTCTATAGTTTCTTTCCTTTCGCGTCTTATAAGTGGATCCTTAAAGTCTTCTTACTTCTTAATCTTGGTATTAGTCTTCCGATCTTTAGGCTAAACACTATATTCCCCTAATAAGTCTTTTAGGTCCATATATCTGTCTCCCAGTCTAGTTACTATTTATATTGTAGATCCTCTAATCTTTTTAATAGTCCTTATTCGTATTTCGAAGTCTTGGTTCCTTAGGATTCTTAATCCTAAGCTTGCTTCTAACTTAAGCTTTACTCCTACCTTAGTCCAACTAGGTTTACTCGGTGTTCTTATCTCGTCTTAAAAGTCTTAAATCTTACTTATCTTATCTTAAGAGTCTTATGTCTATAGGAAACGCTGTCCTAAGCTCATTTATATATCTTTAAACTAAGCTACTACTCTACTCCATCGGTTTTCGTCCATAGTAGGTCCTTAAGCTTACCTTATCTCATCTTAAGAATCTTAGTCGTCTCTTATCTCATTTTAAGAATCTTAAGCCTTTGGCCTTTTGCCTTTATTAAGTGCCGAAGTAGTTTGCTGTCCTACTTCTCTTACGTCTTGTAAAGCGATAGATATCATGTCTAGTAGGGTCTCAATCCCTACTAATGTTCCCTATTCTATAGTAAAATCATCCTCTACCTCTTATATAACATCTCTAAGGTCTATATATTCCTAGTAAACCGCCTTTATTACCTTATTATTATAGAATATTTCGCCTACGTTAAAATCATCGTCCTTAATATCCGATCTGCGAACTGGTTTATTAGTTCCTCTACACTCTATAGATTTGGGCTCCTATAGCCAATAGCTTACGCCATACTTAGTGTCTTTATAAATCTAGTATACGTTATTATAACAAAACGCGAAACTTCTAATTAAACACTCCTTTATTCCTCGTAGTACACTATTATCCCTCTATACGTATATATCTTCTACCTTTAGTCTTATTCCCTTTATTACATAGTAACTCTAACCATCTTTATAATCCCTCGCGAAGTAACCTTATTTCCCGTAATTTATACAAGCTCCTTCTTTAAACTATTAACTTTACTATAGAGTCCGCCTAAACGTCTTCTACTACTAAGATCCCTAGTTTAGCCTCTGCTCCTTAATTCTATAATCACTAGATCCTTAACCTCTAGGTTTCCATAGTCTTTTGCTCTATCTCTTATAGGCTTCTTTAGTACTACTTAGGTCTATTAGCTCTACGCCATACTATATTTTTTAATTTAGCTTCTATTATTGTGTACTTTATACCTTATATAACTATAGAACTCTATCCTAACCCCTTTTAGTCTATTCCCTTTAGTAGATCTAATTATTAATCTTAATTACTTAATCTATTAATTCCCTTAGGGTGTCCACATCTTCCATCAGGATAATCACATCCTAGACTTTAGCCTTAAGTCCTTATTTATACTATACCATAAGCGCCCTATTATTCCACTCTACTTATATCGCTAGCGTCTGGAACTATATTATGTACTTAATTGCTAAAGTTCGTTATATAATATCTTGGAGTTTTCTTTCTGCTATAGTTATTAATTCTAGGTCTCCAAACATTTATATAAGTTGCTCTACAAATCCCTCCTAACTTAAGAACATAAATCACACGTCTTAATTAGTGGTTATTATTCCATTCGTTTATATCTCTATAAAATAGGGCTTAAACTACTCTAGTGCTCTTCCTAATAAGAATAGTCCCGCATAGGCTATTCAATCCATAGATATTAGTAGCTTTACCCTTTTTTATAAAACTTTAAAGTGCATTTACGTAAGAAATCCTTTAAGCTTCAACCTTTCTCCTAAGAATCTCTTAATAGATAGTAACTTAACCTTTACTGCTCTAATCCCATTAACCCTTTCTTCTAACGCTGCATTATTAGCTATTAACTAGTCGATTACCTCTTATAATTATCCGACCGTCACAGGTTACTATAAGTTAGTATCCGCCATACTGGTGTCACCTAACCTTAAAGTAGTTGCCGCCGTCAATAGCGTTATAGTAGCTGCTTTTAGTAGTATATTATTTAACTTTCTATATTAATACCGTAACTAAGTAGTGATTATATAACGGAACCTTATAGCAAGAACTACGATAGGCTCGTTATTAGGCTAGGTGTATAGGAAATACAAGTATAAAAGTTAACAACGTAATAATAACTGGTAGAGTGGTTGCCTAATAAATTAACTCCATTTATATTCTAAGAATTACTATAAAGAAGGAACTATCTAGGTAGGGACTAAGGGTCCTTAAATACACGATTATACTCCTATAAAATCCTCCTTATACGTAATATACATATGCTCTATCTACTCTATTACAGATCCTATAGATCACACAGATTACATAAATCACATTATATAACCTTGGTTACTATTCCTCGTCACATGGTTCTATTGGCTCCATCCTAAACCGTGCCTAAATTAACCAACTAGCTTCTTCCAACTCTCTCCCAAGTAGTCGTAACATCGTACTTAAAGCGTTCGTAATAATAGTAGAGTTTTTAGAGCTAGAACTAGAGCTAGAACTAGCTACTAATTCATCTCTATCTTTATTAACCTCTTCTATATAAGCCTTCTTAATTACGTAGTTTTCCTTAAATTTTAGGATTCTTAGTGTATAGCTATTATAAAGCTTTTTAAATCTAATTCTAGGAGGGGGAATAAAAGTCTTAATTTCTATAGCTTGGATAGGGGATCCTCTAAATACTCCTAGAACTAGTTTTAGGGCCTTATTTTATAGAGATTAGTACCTAGCTAGTAGGTAGTCTCTAAATTCGCCCTTCCACTAGCATTATATTCCGTAGTCTACTATAGTAATAACGTAGGCTATATAGAGCTGTCGTAGGCTTATAAATATAGGCCTTTTTATATATTGCCTAGTCTTCTAATTAAATAGAAGGCTGCTTTTGCTTTAGAGATCCTTATTTCTACGTATTATTTAAAGGTAAGCTTTAAGTCTAGAAATATCCCTAGCTACTTAACTAGGGTTTTAGGGGGTATTTCTACGTCTCCTAGCTTTAGCCTTTCTTCTATAGTGGTACGTTTACTATAGAAGTGTATAAGCTCTGTTTTACTAATATCAAAACTAATAGCAGCCTCTTTAGCTTTAGACATTAGCTGTAACGCTATTCCCTCTAGCTTTTTACAGTTAGATTTAGCGGAATTTAAGGTAACTATAATTGCGAAGTCGTCTATATAGCTAAGGGAATAGGCTCTATCTGTCTTTAGGCTATATATATTGCGTATATATAGTAGAAACAGAATAGGAGATATAGGCGAACCCTATGGTATCCCTATTTCTATTCCTACTTTTTCTTATATTTACCCGTTAAAAGAAAGCTGTAGCTTTCTATTGCTAAGGAAGGTAGCTACCTATTATATAAACGCTATAGGTAGTCTTAGTTCTTTATAGATAGATAGAAGCTAATTTGCAGAAATATAATCAAAAGCCCCTTTTATATCTAGGAATAATGGAGTAGCTATCCTTTATCTAGCCTTTTTCCTATTCTTTTTTAATTGGATATTATTTAGAAGTAGTAAAACTACGTTAATTATGGATTGCTGTCTTCTTCTTCCTAGTTAAGAGTCTTAAAGTAAGCTAGTAGTACTAGCTAGATATCCTAATCTTATAGTAAAGATCTTCTCTAGAGTCTTTCCTAGGCAGTTTAATAGAGAGATAGGTCTGTAGGACTTTGGTAAAAAATAGTCCTCCTTATTTGCTTTAGGTAGAATAACTCCCTTAGCTTTTCTCTAGGCTTTTAGTTAATAGCCTAGGGTAAATAGGATCCTGTAGATTCTATATAGAAGATCTTCTATAATAGGGTAGGCCTTTTATAAAATTGTAAAGGATAGCTTATCTAGGCTTAGAGCTTTTTATTAGAGCTAGAGAAGATTACTTATTTAACTTCTATTTTCTCTAGTTCTGGCCATTTCTATTTACTATCTATAGTATAGTCCTTCCACTCTATAGGGCTAGTAAAAGGGGGTTTAGGAAATAAAGTAGTTATAAAAGCTTTATATTGGTTGTTAAATCTTTCTACTAATCTAGTTCTTCTATCCTTGCTATACTGTAGACTAGGGACTATTTATAATGTTTTCTCCTTTGTATATTTTAGGGCAGTAAAGATCTCTTTGCCTTGTGCTTTTTCTAAAAAGCTATTCTAGCAGCTAGTTTTAGCTTCTCTAATTGCATGGAAGTATTAATTTTTAGCTTCCTTATAGGCTTCTAGTCTAGAACTTCTAGTAGATTATTCTTCTTAGAGTCTTCCTAATTTTGCTATTTTTTTTTCTTTTTTATAGAAGCTCTTTATTCCACTATAGTTTAGAGAATTCGTAGGTTCTAGATCTAGGGATAGCTTTCTCTATTACTAGCTTTATATAACTAGTAAGATTTCCTACTAGGTTATCTACTAGTGTACTTAAGCTTCTATCCCTAGGTCTATAGGAATCCTCTAGGGAGGCTAGGGGGCCTTTTTCTCCTATCTTTATATATGGGTTTTCTCCTACTAGTTCTTCTAATACTAAAACCTTAGCTTTTAGTTCTAGTTCCTAAGCTAGTTCTATTAAAGAAGTAGAAAAGAGCTCCTAGTTTGCCTTTTTTTATAGAGAACGGAGTTTCTTAAAGGGGGTTTAGGTATCTTTACGTCTCTCTAATAAATAGGGAGAAGGCTATAGTTTTATAGTTAGATTCTGTTTCTTCTATTATAGTCTAATTATCCTAAGTATTTTCTTAAAAGTTTCCTGAGTAAAAGGCTAGGTCTATAATAGACTTTTCCCTTATATTAGATCTATAGAAGGTCCCTTCTTGTTTATCTAAGTTTAGTAGTTAGTAGTTATATTTACTTAGCCAGTCTACTAGTTCTTTAACCTCCCTAGTTAGATTTCTAGCTAGTGCGTTCTACTATATATAGTGTAGGTTATAGTCTCCTATTAGTATAAAGGGGAGATCTAGTTCTAGTTCTAGAATAGTTCTAAAAATAGTAGTTCTACTATTTCTTTAGGTTCTAGAGTTCTTGTCTAGCTGTCTCTTATTATAGATATTAAATAATAAAAACCTTTTAAACCGGCCGTGGATTTCTAATGCTATAATATCTATATCTTTATAGATATCCTCCCTATTTCTATATTATAGGAAGCCAGTTTTCCTTATATAGATAGCTACTCTTAGGCGAATAGTTAAGTTACTAGGGAGGATATAGAATAGAGAAGTAGGATCCTTTTTGTCTATCTTTCTATATACTAGGTTCTTATACTAAAATAAGATCTATTTTTTTCCTAAATCCTATTTCTAGTAGGGTTTGCTGTACTTCTTATCTTTTTCCTACATTGTGTTATATAAAGGAGATTTCTCCTCTAGCTTTAGAAACTAGGGAGATTTCTTCTTCTTCCTATAAATAACCTTCTAAACTTATACTTATTAATATACTAGTTTAGCTACTTTAAGAGACTCGCAGTCTTTACTATTAGTAAAGTGTTTTTCTTTATAGTTAATGCAAAGAGGAGTAGTATGCGTGTAAGGTTTTTTTATTATATTGTAAGTAGAACAGGAGTAGTCTTTAGATAAATATACTGCTGCATAAAACCGATAGGCCCTAATAGAGCATCTATTTCCTATATGGCTAAATTTTTGGCAGCTTATATACTATGTAGTAGGGGATACTTCTAGGTATTTAACTACCTTAGTAGCTACCCCTGTAATTAGGATTTCCTTCTACTTTAGGATTTCCTATCTTTTCTCCTTGTTTTTTATAGTAAAGACTATAAAGCCGAACCTAGTTTGCGGATTATATCTCTTTTCCCTAAATAAAATCCACCTAGGTAGTCCCTATATCCTAATAGGATTAAAGGTCTCTATTTCTTCTTTTAGAAGTTTAGAGCCTCCTTTTCCTAGAAAGGGGGAGATAAAAACGCTATAAGCTACTACCTAAGTCCAGGGTTCTAGTTTTTATTCCCTTTTAAAGGAAAAGCAGCTAGATTAGATATCTTTATATTTAACTAGAAAGTCTATATTATATTCTTCTATAATTATAAGAAGAATATTCTGCTTTTCTTTAGTTCTAGCTATAAAAGCTATTACTAGCTTTTTTATTTGCAATTTAGATGCAAATAGTTAATTAACTCTATTTCGGATAGAGAAGGTATCTAGAGGCTAGTCCTTTTGGTCCGTAATAAGGACTAGTTTTCTTTCTTATAGCTGCTTTTTTTTTCCTCTAGTAGAGGTGGGGTAAGTAGGGCTAGTAGGGCCGGTAGTATAACTAGTTACTTTACTAGTAGGTAGAGATAAGGTGGAAGAAGAAGAGGGAGAAGAAGAAGGGGAGGAAGAGAAGGAGGAAGGAGAAAAGGAGAAAGTAGAAGAAGAAAGGCCCTTCCTTAGCTTTTCTGCGTAGGTTTTTGGGGCTATTTCTTTATAGAGAGCTTGTACTTCTTCTAGTAGTCCTTTTAGGATATCTTTCTCTTGTTTTTCTTTCCCTTCTATAAAGGGATTTCCTCCTACTAGAATACTTCGTGTATAGTCTTCTAGCTATTTAACTTATTTTTTTTTACTTTCTTCTTTTAGCCCTTTATAGACTTGGGTTAGGCTTTCTAAGGCCTTTTATAGGTGCTGTTCTAGTAAAAATGAGAAGAAAGATGCACTAGCCGTAATAGGCTTAAGCTTTGCTATCTTTCTTATCTGTTTTTTACTATCTTTTTTAAAAGAAGACTAAGGGCGGCTTCTTTTCTTTCCGTTCCTTATTGTATGGTTTAGAGATAATTCGTCTACCTCTTCTATTTCTACGTCTTTTCTAGATGGGCAGGGGGAAGATAGAAGGGAAGAGGTAGTTAACTGTTTGTCATTACTTATCTCTATAGAAGGCTTTTCTTTAGGAGGCCTTTTTGGCTCCTTAAGAGCCTTTAGCATTTTGGATTTGGTAGCTTAAAGCTTATAGGGGGGGGTTCCTAGTTTTTTTTAGTAGATAATAACCTCCTTAGGTCTCTTATCTCCTCGCATAGAGGTAAAAAACTAGGTAAAAAGCCTTCCTAGTTTTTACTGTCCTTCTATATCCTTTTTCCTTACTAACCCTACTAGAGAGTTTCTGGGGAAATTAGACTAAAAGGTAGTAGAAAAACTGGGTAAAAAAGACTATAGTAGTTATTTTCTTCTCTATTAGAAGTAGAAAAAACTACTAAAAAAAGGACTTGTTAGGCTTTTTTTAGCAGAAAAGCCCAAAAAGGCAATCCTTCTCTTACTAAGGAAAATCTAACTAAAGGAGATATAGAAAAATACCTACACCCCCTATTTTATTAGGCTTTTACTTTTTATAGAAGAAAAACCTAGGAAAAGTCTATGTTTTAATGTTTTGGTATTCCTACCCCTGCCTCGCTTATAAGCTAGGACCACCCCTTAAGAGAATTTTCTCTTAGGTAAAAGGGGGTAAAAAGGCAAATAAATTCACCTCTAGCTTGCTAGGCAGTAGGAATTAGGTCTTAAGAGTCTGAAAATCGATTGTTTTTAATAGGAAGATGGGTATGCGTAAGTTTTGAAGTGCGGCGCCACCTTTTGGTAAGGTTACATATGCGGTAAAGGTTTAAAATTAACCTTAAATAGTATCTAAATATTGTTGGATTTAATTAGCACGCCGCGTAGGCTTTAAAGTAGGTATTTGCACTAATGGTAACGTTAGTAGTAGGAATCTAGGTTAGGTGGCTAAGCGGGCTCTATTTTAAAATTAGACTTTATTAAAGAATAAGCTTTAATAGATCTACCTATTTTAGCTAATATTTCTACCGCTATATTTAACTTATAGTTAAGTTAGTATTTAAATTTATTAGCTAAGGCGTATTTAAGGCACCGTTAAAGCTAATATAGTTAATTAAGCTACTTAGTAGAAGGCCTTTAAGAAGCTATTACTTCTAACATTAATTTACTTTAATTGTATTAGTATTTATAATGTCACGGCACTGACTTGACGCGTTGTTATGGCTACGCGTATATATACCTGCCTTGTCTCCTATACATAGATCCTTATATAATATCGTTTGCCAATTATATACAGTCACCTCGTACCTCGTACCTTAACAGTCGGCACGTACTGTGACATATAATAACTAGTAAGCCTACTATACTTACCTAGAAAAAGATTCTTTTAGTTATTTAGGAATTAGGAATATATAGCTATAGTTCTAGCTAGCTAGTAGAGGCTCTTATTATATAGAGTTATTCTACTTATTTAGTTTAGACGTATCTTTAATTATAAGGGGAGTAGAAGTAGTAGATCCGCGAGGTTTATAAGCTTTATAGATATAAATTAAGAATTAGATAAAAAAGGAGTACTTAAAGGAAGAAGCTTTATTATATTTCTAGTAGGAAATATAAAGTCCCATTATATTTTTCTATTCCTTATACCAATAATTATATATTTGGAGTTATGGTCTATATATAGTAAGTATTTTACTAAAAACACCAATATAAAGCTTATAAGACTCTTATAGATATACCTAACCTTAGATATTAAATATAACACTAAAATAGTGCGGAATCGCAAATCTAATAATAAAGACTTTGTTCTATAGACTTAATACCCTAATTAGGCAATATAGGCGAAAAAGAAGCCTCCCTTGGCGCTGTTAGTACTCCCTAACTTTAACCCAGTTTCTATTAATAATAATAATACCTATAGACGTCTAAATATACCAGATTACGTTAATATAAGCAATCCTTGCGCGATATTTAAGCTCTTATTTATAGATAAGCTCTTAGATAGGCTGGTGGAGTTTATAAATAGAAATGCAGAGCTTTATCTAACGCCCCTAGAACGTTAGCTAAAAGACTCCTTTTAGGCATAGAAACTAGTATATAAAAAGGAGCTCCTTGCGTACCTAGCTATTTTACTTTATATAGGAATTTACAGTAAACTATTAATAGAGGACTACTAGAACAGCTTTTTAAGTAATAGGCCTATATATAGCGTTAGGGAGTTTATAGGCTGCAACCACTAGTAATAGATTAATTGCTACTTTTACTGCACTAAACCTAGAGTATAAGATAATAAGCCTTTTTAAAACACCTTCTAATAAATAAATAAGCTTACTGAATGCCTATGGCTTTGCTGCTAGAAGCTCTATAAGCCTAGAATCCACCTTACTATTAATAAATTAATTAAACGCTTTACCGGCCGCGCGAGCGAGACTATAAATATTCCTATAAAATCTATACCTAAGGGCTTTAAGATATAAATACTAGGCAGTTAAGGCTACGTTCTTAATTGGATATTTTATGCCAAAGGCGCTAGTAAAGGCCTATATAATTTAGATACGTCTTTTATTAAAGATGGTTTTACGAAAATAGAAGCGGTAGTACTTAACTTACTATTATAGGAGGACGCCAAAACCAAAAAACGCCTCTATTCTCCACACTAGTATATTATTTAGCTTAATAACCTTTTTACTACTGTTAAGTTACTACTACAGCTTTATAAAGGAAGGAATTAGCGTAATAGGAACTATATAGACGATAAGAACACAACGTAAGTAGTAGGAGGAAGGCTTAATAAAACGCAAGGAGTATATAAGCTCCAGCCTTATAGACCTTAAACTACTCTATAAAGGCTATATTTCTTAGGGTATACTATATATAGAGCTTTTAAATATTAGCTAGGTGCTAGAGCTTGCTTAAAAAGACGCCAAAGTCGTCTTATTTATAAGTACTGTTAGTAAAGGTATATCTATTTAAATGTTAAAGCTTAACACCATTACTAGGGTTCTAATAACGTTATATATTATTAGCTTTAGAATAAACAACAAGGCTTTAGTAATGGCCCTTTAAAATAGCTAACGGAGCCTTATAGACTTGTAAGCTCTTTAGTAACTAGTTAAGAGCTTTCCTACCTATTCTAATATTGTTAGATCTCTATAATTACTTTACTAAAGGTATAAATAATGCGGATTAAATAAGGTGTTATTATTTATTTTTAAGACGATACCGGAAGACTTAGAAGCCTCTATTTAACTTCCTCCTTAATATAATTACCGCTAACTATTACAAATTATTGTTATTTGCCACGCCTGGATGGCCGCATAAGGCTGGCCATAAAGCCTTCCTTAAGAAGCTCATCCGCGCCCTCTTTAAGTAATTAATTTGAGCCCTAAATCATCCTTAAGTCCCTTATTAAATTATATGGTAGCCTATAGTAGAACATAAATATAAACTAGAGAGGATAAGTAATAAGCTTCTTACTTATTCGGTATACTTACAGGCAAAAAGGATAACTTTAATCGCAAGGATTGGGCGTAGAAAGCCTCTTGCAGAGCTTTTAAATAACATGGTAAGGAGGACATTAAATAGTAATAATAGGAAGAGAAGGAAGCAAGCGCTAAGGACTTAATTTGGCTATAGGCTCTGTTAAATACCGCTCTATAAGAAAGGAGGCTATTGGCAAAAATATATTAATTAACTAAAGACCAAGAATTGAGCTTATATATATCATCTATCTATCGCAGTCACGTAAGGGGATATTTAATTTTTGTATAATTGGGAGGCATAGGGCTATAAGGTCGCTCTAGGGCTAGTTCTTAGCAGTTTTGCTAGTTCCTAGCACTTAAATCTGCTAAGGATTTGCCCTAAAGCGGCCAGATGTCCCTAACCGTAAGCCTATAGCTATAAAACTATCTAACTATAGTGGTTACATTAAGGCTAGCTCTTAGTGGTTTTGCTAGTTCCTAGCACCTACTAAAGAATTACCTTAAAGCGCTATCTATATATAATATATACTAAGTATAAGGGATGGCGGGTAGGGAAAGCGAATTAGCCATATAGTAACTACGTTTAATATTCGCGAATATTATAGGAGGTCTTAGCATTGTGCGTTACTAAGGTAGATGCTGCTAAGCAATATATAGACGCTAGTATCTATCTATCGCAGTTATATAAGGGGATATTTAATTTTTATATAATTGGGAGGCGTAGGGCTATAAGGTCGCTCTAGGGCTAGTTCTTAGTAGTTTTACTAGTTCCTAGCACTTAAATCTGCTAAGGATTTGCCCTAAAGCGGCTAGATATCCCTAAGCGAAGCTTCTGCGCCTAATAAGACATTACCGCATTCTGCCATATTCTGCCAAATTCTACCACCTTATCGCATTCTGCCAAATTCTGCCACCTTATCGCATTCTGCTAAATTCTGCCATATTGTCGCATTCTGCTAAATTTTGCTATATTGTCGCATTCTGCCAAGTTCTACTATATTATTATATTCTACTATATTCTACCAACCCTAAGTTATAAGCCAACTAATTAGGATTTTCTATGCCCGGTATAGAAAATCGCTATTAGCTTGCTTACTACTAGCGCCTTAGCGGCCCTCTTAACATCTTAACCTACTATATAGTGATCCTTACGCTAAAAGCGGTATACTATACTAAAAGTAAAAGTTAAGGTAACGGAGGTTAGTAGTCTTAGTTTTAATATATAGGCGAAAGGCTTCTAATAACCACTAACCTAGCTACTAAATTTACTAATATAAATACCCTAAATCTTTAGTAAACTGGGCAGCGCCCTAGCGGAAGGAGTAGTTTAAGTAACTACTTAGGTTAATCCTAGCAGCTATTAAATAGGAGGAAAGGATCTTACGAACCCCTAGAAAGGTAAAGGGTTTACTATTAAAACTAAATAAGGGAGAGTTAAGGGGTTAAGGGTCCCTATTAAACAGCTTTATTATAATAGTAACTAAGTATAATAGGCCGCCTACCGCCGCGATGGCGACGTTAACGCCCTAGTATTACTTGTTGGCTTTACTCTATTTAAGGCGGAATGTTATCCCACTAGGCGTAAAGGTGATATTATATCAAGTGACCTTTTTTGCTAGGAAGGTTATTCGGTTCTTAAGCTCCGCCATAATATACGTAATCTCGCCTATCCGTAGAAATCTAGCAAATATAAGGGTAAATGCGGTATTAGTATTAATATCTAATAGCAATAGGCCGTATATTACTACCTAGGCTAGAATATCCCTAGTAATAGGTTACTTATCCTTTTTTACTAAGGGAGAGATAACGGCTGCTTTAGTAAGTAATTAGTGTACTATAGGATCCTTAAATGCTATAATTAAGATGCTGTAATCTATATAGCGTAAGTAAATTACGGAAATATAGGCTTATAAGGTTTTGGCCTTAAGCCTACCTATTTATAGTTAGGAGGTACTAAACGCGTAGTAGGCAATCTATTCGCCTAGTTTACGCGGCTTAGCTAGGTAGGGGGAGACTTTTTTAAGTGCGTAGTATAACTCCTAGCTATTAACTACTAAGGAATAGTTCCTACAGGTTACTAGCATAAGGCCGTTTTAGAGAAGGAGCGCGTAGAGGTTAGATAGCGCGTTAATATTATCTTTAAAGTTTATAGGCGGTTATAAGTAGTCTATTAGGTTTACGGTACCTATTAAAAACTTATTAGCTTTAGTAGTAATAAATTAAGGGCCTAGTATAGGCAGAACTAATAGATAGCCGCAGCCTAGAATTAAGATAGTATATTAGCTAAGCTATTTAAATTACCTAGGATCTACTTTACGGATATTATAATATTATAAGCTATAGCAGCCAGTATAATCTTACGGAGTAATTTGTTTACTACGCTACAAATAATAGTCTTCTTAATGCCCTAGTAAACTACTATGCTATTAGTGTAAATAAATAGCACGCTATACTACTAGTTAGTAGACTATAGATTAAATATATAAGTAATAGTATATATCTCTTTCGGATTAATATAGTCTACTTATTAACTGGGCTTAGGCAATATACTAAACGCCTAAAATTAAGGGAGGTTAGCTATATACTACTGCTAGTTATCCTTATATTTAAGTTCCTTAAAAAAGTAAAAGCTGCTAAACCTAAACTAGGTAGAGGTATTAGTAAAGAGATAAATATAGGTACGCTTAACGTTGTTAAAAAATAATACCCCATTACTTATAGTAAGTAGGTTAAGCTAAATATATAAGTCACTTCGTAACTTAGTACTAAATCGCCTAGGTTTATACTTATTTACTAAAGTTTCCGGCTAAGTAGTAATAAAGATCTAAAGGGATTTAGAGTAAGATTAACTAAGTTTAATTACGTGGGCGTACTATATAAGGTAGCCCGTAAGCTACTAGGCTTAAAGAAACAATAATAAGCTATATTAGAGTGCGGTAGTGACTTTCTTAATAGCACGTAATTATTTTTATGGTAATAATCGCGTTTACATTTATACGGTATTAATAGTATATTCTAAAACTTTAATAATAGTTCCTGCTATATCTTTAAAGCTATTTTAAGGGATACCTAGGGAGTTAGTAATAGAGATATAAGTCTAGGTAACAGCCGCTAAGTTATTTAGGTTGGTAAGGATAAAGATAAAGTTATCTAAGTAGTATTCCACTTCGTAAGGTAGTTATAAATAGAGTATTTAGTACAGGCCTTCCGCGAAGAGGTTAAATATAAGCGGCGCAGTTTAAAGACTAAAGGATAGGCAGTATTTCTGGTAGGTAACACCTTCCTAGGAAAAGCCTATTAATATTCTTACCCTATAAGATAGGGGGACTATATAGAACGCGTCTTTAATATCTCTTTTAAGTAGTAAATATCTACGACCTATAGAAATAACATAGGCTTAAATAGCGGTAACTATAGTGTATACTAGTGCTCTATATTCTTCTAGGATTATATTATTAACTAAAAATACTAGTAAAAAGGAAAGATTGTAAATTTAGCGGTATCCTCCATCCAATTTTAGTACTAGGCTAAAAGGTAAGACTATAATAGGCCCTATTACGATTCTAATATGTCCTTTTTTAAGGTCTAATATTATCTTCTTAGAGATAAGGTCGGCGTTATTCTAAGAGGAGTTATAGTTTCTATAAGATCTTAGGGTAGGGATAGACTTAGCTCCTATCTCGTAGCTATAGGTTAGGATGCCTACTAAGGTGGCTAGTAGATTACCTAGGTAGTTAAATAGAAGGGAGTGCCACGCTAAGATCCTTAAGGGCGATAAAAAGTAGTAGAGAGCCTTTGCCTCTATAAAGGTAGAGAATAATAGTAACGTATTAAGCCTAGGTCCTAGGCGTATAATTAAAGTTGGTATTATTATTAGGCTAAACCCTACTTTATAAGGTTCGCCTTACTATTCTTAGGCGCAAGCTTTAGATAATATAGTGTAATCTTTACTATACTTTAAGCACTTATACGGGTATTTGCAAGCTATATTATTGCAGCCTCTGCTATTAAACCTATAGTAGGTATTAGAGGTATAGAAGGTATCTAACTTAGGTCTCTTTAAGGCGGCAAAGCTAATAGCACTAGATATTATAAGGTATAGCACTATATA